>Ga0172371_10000165_pt1 | contig 93324 bp, 91 predicted proteins | sample Lak12m_FD_114543 | JGI IMG/M metagenome (GOLD analysis project Ga0172371, IMG submission 114543) | Freshwater microbial communities from Kabuno Bay, South-Kivu, Congo - kab_022012_12m | ecosystem: Environmental > Aquatic > Freshwater > Lake | place: Democratic Republic of the Congo: South-Kivu...
GCATCCTCCGGATCTCCTGTAGCAATCCTGTCCGTCCCATCGGTCACCTCCAACGGTGACCTTATAAAAACCGGACAGATGATGTGCTACTAAACCGGACATATCATGTGTCACTGACAAGTAAAACAAAGGGGCTTGCTTTTTCGGTAATTCCTATTAAAATATTACTTAGGCGATTTTTTCCATTATCTCTCGCTGAAAAGCTTTATGTTATAAAAGAAAGTGAGAATAAGGTCACAGGATGTTTGACGATGTCGATTCCGGATGGGAAAAGCAAGTAGTTGCCCCCGAGGTTTTTCTCTCAAAAATTGCCCCAGGCATGAGTATCTTCCTGGGCACGGGTGTGGCCGAACCAAGGACTGTCGTAAAAAAACTCATGACATCGGAGATGAGTAATCTTACCGATCTCGAACTCATTCAGATCGTCAGTCTCGGTGACGCGATCTCCTTCAAGAATAATGCAAGTGACCACAAATTCCGTCTTAAGACCTTCTTTGCGGGTTGGCTTGCAAGTGAAGCGATCACCTCAGGTTCCGTGGATATGATCCCATGTCGATTTTCTCAGATTCCGAGACTCCTCGAGTCTGGAGCGATACGCGTAGATGTCGCTTTCGTTCAGATTACTCCGCCGGATAAGGCGGGTTATGCCAGCCTCGGTGTATCGGTGGATGTTGCCAAATATGCCATGGATCGTGCTTCCCTTGTTGTTGGAGAAATCAACAGTCTCGTTCCTCGAACGATGGGCAACACATTTGTACATATTGATGATTTCGATTACCTGGTCCAAGGCACTGAACCGCCGATCTACTTTCCCCGCTGGCCGTTTGATGATGTGATTGATCGGGTAGCTGCCAATGTTGCTTCTGTTGTTGAAGACGGTAGTTGTATCGCCTTTTACTCAGGCGCCCTTTTTGAGGCATTGGGTCGGCATCTGGCTTGCAAACGCAATCTTGGTGTGCATACTTACTTTTTCACCGATCCTCTCATGGACCTGATCAAGTGCGGTGCAGTGACAAATAAAATGAAAAATCACTTCCGAGATAAATCCCTCACCTCCTATGCGCAGGGAACCCCTGAACTGATGCGGTGGTTGCATCGTAATCCCCTGGTTGAGTTCCAAGGGATCGATGTCGTTTCCGATCATCAAAGGATAAGTCTCAATAACAGGATGATTGCAATCCTTCCTGCAAGGAAAGTCGATTTGACAGGCGGTATCGCCCTGCATATTGGCAAAGGCAATGTCACACCAGGCCCGGGCCATGCCCAGGAATTTTTCGCCGGAGCCGAACATTCTCACGGAGGAAGAACTGTTTTTGCCCTTCCCAGCCGTAACCTAAAAGGGGAATCCAACATTCTTCTCTCCGCAGAGGAGTTTCCCAACCAGTTTACCAACCGAGAATCACTTGATCTTATCGTGACAGAGTATGGGATCGCCTCAATGACCGGCAGGACTGTACGTGAACGTGCCCAATCTCTGATTGACATAGCCCATCCGGATGATCGGGCTAATTTGATTCGTAAGGCCAAAAAAGTCAATATACTTTACTCTGATCAAATCTACCTAACGGACTCTGGGTCTCTCTATCCAGAAAAGCTGGTTCATATCCATACTTTCAAAGAAGGCTTGAGAGTGAAATTTCGCCCCATCAAACCTTCTGATGAAGAGGAAATGCGAAGGCTTTTTTACCGTTTTTCCGACACATCGGTATATTATCGATACTTCAGTCCGATTAAGGCCATGCCTCACCAGAAGATGCAGGAGTATGTTAATATAGATTACCAGAGAATTATGTCCATTGTCGGAATCACCGATCTATTCGGATCGGAACGGATCATAGCAGAGGGTCGTTACGTTCGCCATCACAACCTTCCCTCTGCCGATGTGGCTTTCGTTGTTGATGAAAACTACCAGAACCGGGGTATTGCCTCTTTCCTTTTTCTAACCTTGATTCGAGCCGCCTGTGAACATGGAATCGAATCGTTTACTGCAGATGTAATCGCTGATAACAAGGCTATGCTCAAAGTTTTTGAAAAGGCGCCTTTTCCGATCCGTGCAGTCATGGAGTCTGGAATCTATACCCTCGCAATTCCCTTCACTGATCCCAAAAAGTACATACAAACCAAATGCTCATGAAATCAATCCCTGACCGCTTTTCTAGCCTCGTTGAAAGGATACTTCGAATAAACTTCTTCTCTTGTTCAAATCCATGTTGAATTCTTAAGCCTAACATGCTACAAATAAAGGTCATAATCAGATACAGAGATATGTGATCAGGAGAATATGGATGAAAAATATATGCAAGTGCTTTCTCTACCTCTTATGTTTTTTTCTTGCAGCTCCACTATCATGGGCAAAAGAGAAAACCAGCATCGCCGTCTTGCCATTTTCAGTGTACAGTGCGGAAAACATCGATTATGTCCGACGCGGTATAGGGGATATGCTCTCCTCTCGTATCTCCGTTGATGAGAAGATAGAGGTCTTAAGCCCTGATGCCATATTGAGCGCTCTGAATGAAATAGGCAGGAAAGAACTCGCCGTTGCCGATATTCATAGTCTTGGGAAAAAACTCCGTGCAGATTTCGTGGTCTGGGGAAGCATTACCAAGATCGGCAACAGCTTAAGTATAGACGGAAAACTGACCGATATCTCGACACAAAAAACGCCAGTAACAATTATGGCCCAGATACAGAACATGGATGAGGTAATCCCCAACATCACTGATTTTGCCCGTAAGATTGAGTCTCACATACTAGGTACTCCTTCTCCAACAAAAAGTACGACGCAGACCACAGGTACATTACTAATCCCAAAAGAGACCTCCCCTCCTTCAAAACTTCCACCACAAACGTTACGTGAGTCGGAGATCATATCTGGTATGAAAAGCAGTAAGAAAGGGACCTTTACCGCATCAATCAATCCTGATTTCATCAACGCTGCCCAACCTGTCGACAGCAAAACCTTTTGGAAAAGCCAGCAATTCCCATACGATTTCAAGGGCATGGATATAGGGGACGTGAACGGGGATGGGCTCAATGAAACAGTGATCATTGATTCGAATACTATTTTCATCTATCAGAAAAAAGGAAGTGAATTCAGACTGATTCAGCAGATTACAGGACGCTCATACGATAATTATATCAGTGTAGATGTGGCCGATATCAATGGGAACGGCATTAAAGAGATAATCGTTTCAAATTATACAGGTGGGATTGTAAGTTCTTTCATTATCGAGTTCAACAAGGGAAATTTTGTCAGTATTGCTTCCAATCTCCGCTGGTTTATGCGGGTTATCGATAATTCATCGGGGATCCCTTTGCTTTTAGGCCAGAGAAGGGGTGTGGAAAAACCCTTTGATACCCCAATTTACGAAATCCGATGGCAAAACAGAGAATATCGTGAAGGGCAGAAAATGCGCATACCTGAAGGCCTTTCAGTCTATGGGCTTACCTTGGAAAAACTTCAACCTACCGGGACGGAGAAAATTATTGTCCTAAATCAGGACGATTATTTAAATATCTTCGAACAGACCGATAAACCCCTTTCCAGGGTTATTATCTTCGGCGGAAGCAATGAGTTACTATGGAAGAGCGAAGATGTTTTCGGTGGAAGCAATACCTATATTGATCCCATTGATGAAGGGAGGAAGGAAACATCCGAAAGTGACAATGTGATCACCTATATCAATCTTCGGATTGTGTCTTACGACACAAACAAGGACGGTAAGCGAGAGTTCATCATCGTCAAGAACCTTTCCTCTACCGCGCGTATGTTCCAACGGATCAAGCTCTTCAACTCCGCGGAAGCATATAACATGGAGTGGGACGGAATTGGTATGGTTGAAAACTGGCGGACAAAAAAGATCAACGGCTATGTCTCAGATTACCAATTCAAAGATATCGATAATGACGGGGAGAATGAGGTTGTGCTTGCCTTGGTCCTAGCCTCGGGTGGCGGATTGACAAAAGGGAGAAGCGTTATCGTTTCCTATTCCCTTAAAGGTCAAGATTGACAATTTAAAGGGGATGGTGTAAAGAAATTCGACAGGTTGGAAAAGGGGCTCTCAACAACAATAATAAACCGTACATGCGGTGCAACGAGGCGCCCTGTAAAGACGCAGGCGGTGTAGCTCAGCCGGTTAGAGCATACGGCTCATATCCGTAGTGTCCGGGGTTCGATTCCCTGCACCGCCACCAGTTTCTCACAAAAGCCCGGCTTATAAACCGGGCTTTTGTGTACTCGTCACAAAAAATAAAAATGGAAGAGCCTTTCATACCTGCAATGTGGGCCAGAAGTCCACACCTTCAAACGATATTCGGCAGTCTGAAGATACGTGTCCTCGGTAAAAACGAGATGACCGACGTTTCGAAGGAAGTAATCGTCGATGCTGGATCGGGTGTTCGACTTTTGGGTTATCATTCCCGACAGTTGATGTGTCAGGTAAAAGGATTGATCATTCTCCTGCATGGTTGGGAAGGAAGCACCGATTCTACTTACATCCTCTCCTCTGGTCGTTATTTTTATCGGTTGGGCTACGATGTCTTCAGACTCAATCTGAGGGATCATGGAAACAGTCATCACCTAAACACAGGGCTTTTCCACGGCGCTTTGATTGAGGAAACAAACTGTGCAGTGGAAAGTATTTCCCGTCTCCTACCTTCGGGACCATGCTATTTAATTGGATTTTCCCTAGGCGGTAACTTCGCTCTAAGAATCGCACTTAGGCAGGCATTTACTCCCATTTCCAATCTTAAGGAAATCTTCTGTATCAGCCCTGCCTTGGATCCCTATCAATCCACCCTGGCCATTGATGCCAGTTTATCTGTCTATCGACATTACTTTCTCACCAAATGGAAACGATCACTAAGAAAGAAGCAACTATGCTTTCCTGAGCTCTATCATTTTGACGACATCTTGCATCACAACACATGTATGGGACTTACTGAAGCCATCATGCCTTATTATACGGAGTGGGGACATTATATGGAATATTTTCGTCGGTATACCCTCACTGGAGAGGTCTTGGCGCAATTACCCATACCGGTTACGGTCTTCACTTCACAAGATGATCCTTTCATAGATGTCGATGATTTTTACCGTCTGCCTAACAATAAATATCTCCGACTCTCTGTTCAGAAATATGGAGGGCATTGTGGTTTTCTCGACCCGTTTCCGCAGGGATGCTGGTATGAACGAACCATTGCTAACATTATTAAAAATAGTGAAAAAAGATGAGCGTGATAACTGCAGATCATGCACTTTTCAGATGTCGGGAAGACTTTCTGATGCGAGCGACCAAAAGGCTTGGATTATATCCTTCTAACTTCCCATCGGCCTTTGAACAGATAAAAGCTTCACGTAAAACAATTGCTTCACGCCGGGCGGCGGGGGTTCTACTGCCTTTACTCTTTCATGTATCACCATCTGTAAATCACTCAGATGGACAGTTCGTATTTCAGCTAATCAAACGATCATCACATGTGTCACAACCAGGCGACTTGAGTTGTCCGGGAGGAATGATCCATCCGATTCTGGACCACATGCTACGACCATTTCTGCTCTATGGACCTTTTCCGATTATCAGCGGGTCGGCACGTGTATATATGTCTCAACGGGAACCCACTATTCGTAAAATCATGACTCTTTTTCTGGCCAACGCCCTGCGGGAAGCTTGGGAAGAAATCAGGCTATCACCATGCCGTGTCCGCTTCCTTGGCCCTATCCCAACATTCAGCCTGACTCTTTTCAAGCGCACAATCTTTCCGCTGGTGGGATTCATTGAGCAACCGGGATCATTGCATATAAATCGGGAAGTGGAAAAGATTGTTCAAATTCCTTTGGCTTCGTTCTATCGTGAAGAGCTCATCGGTTGTCATGTGTTCTCTACAACTGACCCAAGTGATCCCCGCGTCATGAAATCATTCCAGTCTCCATGTCTGATCCACCATAATCCTGATGGTGGAGAGGAGATCCTTTGGGGAGCGACTTTTCATATTCTTACTCAGTTTCTTTGGATTGTAATGGATTATCGGCTTCCTGATTGGAGAAAGGGTCGTATCGTTCAAAGAAGGATGCATTCTGGTTATCTAAACGGAAGGTCATCTTAAAGTTACGTCACTATGGGTTTAGTTTCCGAACTGATGCTTATATCTATAATCCGGTTTTTCTTGACAGAAAAACGTTATGAGTGCTAATATTTTTTAGTTATTTTTTTTTAGAACCACTTCAAGATAGGTTTTAAGCAGTTTTGGGTAGTAAGATGAAATCCTTGGAAGACTGGAAAAAGCTTTACCCTGAAAAGTTCACCAAGGAAGAAGTGGTTTTTAGTCACATTCGGCGTGGGGATCACATCTTTGTCGCCTCGGGGTGCGGAGAACCACAATATCTCGTTCAAGCCTTGGTTCATTATGTAGAATCCCATCCTAAGGCCTTCTTTGACACAGAGATCATCCATGTTTATTCGTTTGGGATAGCGCCGTATACAGATCCAAAATTCAAACGTTACTTCCGCCATAACTCATTCTTTATTGGAAATAACACCCGAAATCCCATCAACCTAGGAATGGCCGACTACACTCCGATATCTCTCTCTCAAGTACCGGCACTAATTAAGAGCGGTTCGGTTCAGATTGATGTATCACTGGTGCAGACCTCTCTTCCAGACGAACACGGTTACCTAAGTCTTGGCATAAGTGTGGATATGGTCAAGGCTGCTACAGACAAATCATCTACAGTTATTGCCCAGGTCAATAAATACATGCCTCGTGTTCATGGCGACGGATTCATTCATATCAAGGATGTTCATTTCGTCATATGCCAAGATGAACCGCTCCTAGAGCTCCCAGGAATCCCCTTCAACGAAACGACGCATCGTATTGGCAACTACGTAGCCAAGCTCGTTCAAGATGGTGATACCATCCAAGTTGGATATGGAGGGCTACCCAATGCGGTCATGGCCAACCTATACAATAAGAAACATCTGGGAGTACACACTGAACTCCTCAGTGATGGTCTCGTGGAGTTAATAAAAGCGGGAGTAATCGATAATTCGCGAAAGAAACTAAATCCGGGGAAAACTGTTGCTGCATTCTCGATGGGTAAAAAGGAAACGTACGAATTCCTTAACGACAATCCTTCAATTCTCTTTAGAACCATCGATTATACGAATGACCCGCTCAAAATCGCCCAGCAGGACAATATGGTGGCTATTAATAGCTCACTTGAAATCGATCTGACCGGCCAGGCAACCTCGGATTCAATCGGTGGCACTTTTTACAGCGGTATCGGTGGTCATCATGATTTCATGCGGGGTGCCCTTCTGTCCAAAGGAGGCCGGACCATCCTCGCGATGAAATCTACAGCGATGAATGAAACGGTTTCGCGCATCGTTCCTTCATTGCGTGAATCTGCAGGAACCACTTTGAATCGGGGAGATGCCAGGTATGTAGTGACTGAATACGGTATCGCCTATCTCCATGGGAAAAACATCCGCGAAAGAGCCATGTCTCTCATTTCCATTGCCCATCCCAAATTTCGATCTTGGCTTATTGAGGAAGCAAAAAAGAGGGGGATTATCTACCGCGACCAAGCGTTCATCCCCGGTAAGAGAGGCGAATATCCTGAAAATCTAGAAATCCACCGAACTACAAAAACTGGAGTGCAAATCTTCCTCCGTCCTGTTAAAATCAATGATGAACCTCTGATTAAAGATTTTTTCTATTCGCTATCCGACAAAAGCCTGAACCGTCGGTTTCTCTCTATACGTAAGGATATACCGCACGAACGCCTCCAGGACTTTGTTATCATTGATTACACCAAAGAAGTTGTTATTCTGGCCGTCCTTGGTTCTGAAGACAAAGAGATGATCGTTGGCATGGGTCAATACGGGATTGATGAAGAGTCTCATACCGCCGAGGTGGCCTTTGCCATTCGTGACGACTATCATAACCGTGGTATCGGGACGGTCATGCTTTCCTATTTAACCTACATTGCAAGAAGAGAGGGCCTTTTAGGTTTCACTGCCGAGGTACTCATCGATAACAAGCCGATGCTCCATGTTTTTGAAAAAGGAGGGTTTGATATTACAAAAAAAAGCGATGCAGGTGTATACGATTTGAAAATGGCCTTCAAGGAAGAGGTTAAATAATAGATGTATAAGTTTGTAGTGACATCCTTGCGTCAAAGCGCTGGCAAGACAAGCATGATTATAGGCATCTCGAAGGCTTTGAATAGTTCGATTGCTTATATCAAGCCTATGGGAGAAAGGTTTCTTTACCGGAAAAAGAGATTGTGGGACTATGATGCTGCATTGGTCACCAATATCTTCGGATTGAAGGAGAATCCGGAAGAGATGAGCATCGGGTTTCACCATTCAAAGCTCCATTCCGTGCTAGACGAAAAGACCACGCGGGAAAAGTTACATGAGCTTTTGACAAACGTTGGTACAGGAAAAGAATTATTCTTTGCCGAATGTGGCAAAGATATCACCTATGGTGCCTCCGTTCATCTGGATGCTATCTCCGTTGCTGAGCAGATTGACGCCCGACTTCTTATCGTGGTCAGCGGCAACGGAGATGCGATCCTTGATGACTTGTTCTTTTTAAAGAAATATATACGCGCTGGTGACACCCGAGTGGCTGGCGTTATCATCAACAAGGTATCCAATTTTAGTGATTTTTGCGAGACGAGACTCCCTCTCATCAGGAACCACGGATTTGATGTGCTCGGTGTTGTCCCTTTTTACAAAGAGCTTCACTATTTTTCCCTAAGCTATCTGGCTGACCGTCTGTTCGCAAAGATTATTACCCCTGAGGATAATCCGAATTGCACTGTCAAGAATATATTCATCGGCAACATGTCAGTAGACACTGCCCTAAAAAATCCTTCCTTCCAAGTCGATGACAAAATCGTAATCACCAGCGGCGATCGGAGCGACATGATTATCGCTGCGATGGAGAGTCACGCAATAGCAGTCATCCTTACCAACAATATTATGCCTTCAGGTAACCTCATTGCTCGTGCCAAACAATTCAATACTCCTTTACTCCTGGTCTCTGCGGATATCTTTGATATTGCCCGACAGATCGAAAATATGGAACCCTTGCTGACTAAAAACGATAGTGAGAAAATTGCGCTGTTAGAAGAGTTAGTCAAAAGTCATATTAACCTTAAATCCCTTACAGGGCTGTGAGGTATAACATGAATCCTGAAATCTTCCGTGAGTACGATGTCCGCGGTGTTGTCGACAAGGATCTGAACCTTGATGTGGTATATCACTTGGGGCGTGCGATCGGCACTTTTGCGATTCGTCACAATGTTCGGAAGATGACCTTGGGCCGCGACTGTCGTCTAAGCTCGGAAGCTTATCAGGATGCTGTCAGCAGAGGAATAATAGCTACGGGGATTGATCTTATCGATATCGGACTGTGCGCCACTCCGATGCTTTATTTCTCCATTCGCCATTTAGAAGCTGACGGTGGCGTCATGATTACTGGAAGCCACAACCCACCTGATTTCAACGGCTTCAAGATCTGCATAGGTCCAGATACAATCTACGGAGAAGATATCCAGGAATTACGGCGGATCATTGAAAATGAGGCTTACATAACTGGCAAGGGAAATATTCACAAAGAGATGATTTCAACCGCATACCAAGATTATCTTTTCCAGAACGTCTCGATTGGAAAGGATTTGAAAGTGATCGTTGATGGAGGGAACGGGGTGGGTGGTTACTTCGCTCTCCCTATTCTACGTCGCTACGGTTGCCGTGTGACCGATCTATATTGCGATCCAGACGGACACTTCCCTAATCATTTTCCAGATCCAACTATCCCGGACAATCTAAGAGATTTAATCCGCCTCGTCTGTACCGAGAAGGCGGACGTAGGTATTGCCTATGATGGAGACGCCGATAGGCTCGGCGTAATCAACGACCGGGGAGATGTCCTCTGGGGCGATGAATTGCTTCTCCTCTTTGCTAGATTCATCTTGAAGAAAAAATCCGGTGCAGCGATCATTGGAGAGGTTAAATGCTCGCAAAAGCTTTATGACGACATAGCTAAGAACGGCGGACGGGCAATCATGTGGAAGGCTGGTCATTCGCTGATCAAAGGGAAAATGAAAGAAGAAAAAGCGTTACTTGCAGGTGAGATGAGCGGACACATCTTCTTTGCTGATAGGTATTACGGATATGATGATGCCATTTATGCCTCCCTTCGGCTGATCGAAATCCTTTCAGAAACCGGAGTGAAATTGAGCGAACTCCTCGCTGATGTGCCCCGTACGTTCACGACTCCAGAGATACGAGTGGACTGCCCCGACCGGATCAAATTCCGTGTTGTAGAAACCGTCAAAGAGCTGTTCCGCAAGACTCACGAGATCATATCTATTGATGGCGTTCGAATACCCTTTCCAGATGGATGGGGATTATTAAGGGCATCAAATACCCAGCCGGTACTAGTTCTTCGCTTCGAGGCAGCGACAGAGGAACGTCTCATAGCTATTCGTGGCGAGATTGAAGGAGTTCTGAAAGATGTTCTTAACTCTTTTAAATAATTCAGGTATAAATAACTGAGAGACTCACTTTCCCCAGCGAAGACTCACACCACGAAACATGTCTTATATAAATGATTTTTTCACACCAAACTACGGCATAAGAATTATGCTTATTCTCCTATTTCTGAGATCTTTTGGATTTTCTTTAATGAGGGGCTCTTGGTCAGCATAACCGACAACCCTTGCAATCCTATTAGGATCTATCCCATTATTTTCAAGCTCCCTTCTGGCCGCAGATGCTCTTGAGGTGGACAATTCCCAATTTGTTTTTTGAGTGGTCTTGAAAGGGGCAGAGTCCGTATGACCTTCAATAATGATGCGGTTCGGTTTTTCCCTGAGATTTTCGGAAACTAACTTGATAATCTGGCGCGCTTTTTCCGTTGGCTCCGCGCTTCCGGAACGAAATATCTCGCTGCCTTCGTTATCGACAATTTGAATTTTAAGGCCTTCTTGGGTCGTGTCAATCAAAATCTGATTTTTCATAGCCTTTAACTTGTCATCAATGGCATCGCGCATGGCTTTTGCCAATTCCTCGGTCGTTGCTTTCTTGGCAGCCTGAATTCGAGCTGATTCACTCTGCAGAGACCTCCCCACATTTAAGATCCCGGATGACTTATCTAAAATAGACGTACCTGACTGTTGAGGTTGATCCTTGAAGAGACTGAATGAATTAAAATAATGCGATAGCGCTGCCTTACTCTCAGGGGAAGTCATAGAAAGTAACCAGAGAAGGAGAAAAAATGCCATCATGGCTGTTACAAAGTCCGCATAGGCAACCTTCCATGAACCGCCGTGATGACCTCCGTGCGATTTCTTATTTACTTTACGAATAATGACTTTAGAACGATCTTCCATGATTATTTCTTCTTACGAAGTGCCTCTTCAATTTCAGCAAATGTAGGCTGAACATTCTCAGGAATAACCCGCCGACCAAATTCAACGGCAACTTTTGGCGCTGACCCACCAAGAAAAGAGATCAAGGCAACCTTAAGAACATTTAAGTAATTCATTTTCTCTCCGGCACTGTGTTCCATATTTTTTCCGATAGGGCCTATAAATCCATAGCTTAGCAGCACTCCCAGAAATGTGCCTACCAATGCAGCCCCGATGCTTTGCCCTAAAATTTCGGGAGGCTCTTTCATCTTTCCCATTGTCAGTACGACTCCCAAAACAGCTGCAACAATACCTAATGCTGGAAGGGCATCAGCGACAAAGGTGATTGCCTTGGATGGTGCCAAAACTTCTTCGTGATAAGTTTCTAATTCTGTGTCAATCAGTGCGTCCAGTTCATGCGCGGCAATGGTTGTAGTCATCACAATTCGCAAAGTATCTGTTATCAGATTGATCGCACGATGATTATTTAATATTTTTGGATATTTATTAAAAAGAGAACTCTTTTCAGGATCATCCACATCGGACTCGATGGAAACAAGCCCTTGCTGTCTGATCTTATAAAACACCCCATTTAGCAGCATTAGCGCATCCATATAATCGTCTTTGGAGTAAGACGGGGTTGAAAGAATACCCAAAAGAGACCCTACAGTCGCTTTGATAATTTTCACAGGATTGCTGATCAGAAAAGAACCTAAGGCTGCTCCACCTATGATTAATAATTCGGCCGGCTGAAAAAGGACAGAAAGGTTTCCATGCTCCAATAGATACCCGCCAATGACGGCAGCGAGTACGACGATGATACCTAAAATAAAAAACATCGATAACTATCTCCTTTTTTGCCGGATAATTTCCCTTTCCTTTTCGAAGACGAAACGAATAATTTCATCCCTTATAGAGGAATCCATATGAACATAGCGAACAGCAGTAAAGTAACTACCATGTTGGTCTTCAGATTTGGTTATCTCACCGTAAAGGGAGATAGCAACCGGTTGGTCCCATGTGAGCATGATCTTGATTTCAAGAATCTCCCCTAGTGGAATAGGTTTTGTTAGTGAAAAACTCATTCCGCCTCCGCTTATATTGACTGTCTTGAAAGGAAGCCCGAAATACCCTTCACGTTGGAGTGTCATAAGACGTATAACCGTGTCTAGCTTTGCGTTAAGTATTTTAAGCCATTCCCCAAAAATATAATCATAACCTCCCATATTTTGAACGGGCCTAAACTCGGTTGCAGCAGTATAGCCAGAGATTCGTGCTTGAATATGACCTTTCTCATCATCGGCAACTATCCGATAATCAAAAGGTATGTAAGCATCCACCCTTGAATACTCACGTCTTTGGATCTGATCTTCAGCCGTTTCATTCATACCTATAGGATCCTTTCACCACAGCAAATGACACGACGAGATCGACCCACCTGATTACTAGCAACATGTCACAGCCTCAAACCAATTATTCAAATTTTTTAAATAGTACATTCATAATAATATGGGATTCTGAAATAAATTATCTCGTATAAACCATGTTTTAAAATGCGTTATTATCCATGCAAAGGGAGTGCCACGAAAACAACGACACAGATTGACAACCCATCATAAAGGTTTGGATATCCTCACTGTGTTGGTTCTGAGTTCATAGTGGTGACGAACCTTACCGCTCCTGAAGCATCGATTAGTTTCGGTATACACTTTGCATAAATCCTCTCAATCACTTTTGTTACCGGGAGGGCCTTTTTGAAAGCTATTGTTCTTATACTCGCTTATTTATCATTAACTACGATCGCATATGCTGAAAACCAAATATATGCCGTCCAAGTATTGATGGCCAAAGAATATAGTAACGCAGTTAATGAATACGAAAAGCTGAAAGACGCTTATCATGATGTCAGGATTGAACAGATAAAAGATGCCTATACCGTTCGTATTGGAACCTATCGGACGAAAACGAACGCCTTATCATCATTAAAACAATTAAAAATGATGCAAAAAGATGCATTCCTGATAAAATATGATATAGATAAACAGGAGGTTATCAAAGGAAATCATCGCGCTGATCAAGTAAAAACTAATAAGCCACCTACCCTTCCTTCCACTAAAATCGTCGCAAATAATACCATTGCCCCCCCTCCAACTGGTATGCCCACCTTGACAATACGAAAGGGAATTGAGCCACCAAACACACAGGAAGCTCTGAAACCCATTGTTATAGTCTCAAAAAAAATACCGGAAACCGAAAAAAATCCTATAGAGGTGAAAGCGAAGGAAGATTTATTAACGGCGGGAACGAAGAGTTATCATGCAGGAAAATATGAAAGTACGATCGGTTTACTTTCTAAATATGCAAGCCTTGCTCCGAAGAGTCAACATCGCGGAGCTGCCTTGCTGATCATAGGCAAGAGCCTGGAGCAAATGAAAAAGCCTAAATCTGCATTGGATATTTACGGTCGGATCCTTGAACAATACCCTGATAGCCCGGTGTCATTATTCAGCATCGTTGCAATCGCAGATATAAGTGTTACCAACCCTGGCTTACATTATCCCATTGGGAAAAAAGGAGCTGACTATCTCAGCGATCCCGTATTCGCATACGATACCGTTCTTTCAAAAAATGTCCCAACGCCGATGATAGAACATATTCAATATCAAAAGGGTCTCGCATTATGGAAGCTTAAACGTTACGAGCAAGCTCAACAATCACAGACAGAATTTTTAAAAAAATTTCCAAATAGTGCGTACCGTAGAGATGTCGTCACGATGCTAAGGGACGGCATAAACTATTCAATAAATCAATACAGCAAATCAGGAGATCATATATCTGTTGCAAATCTATTCATTCAAGGATGGAAGCATGGATTGATCACAACAGAAGATGTAGACACGTTACAGATATCCTCATACAGCTTATCCCATCTGGGCCTTTATGACGATTCATTAAAAATTCTCACTTCCCTTAAAAAAGATTCCATAGGAAAAACCTCTGCTGAAATTGATAAAGTAATAGCCGAAACTGAGAAAAGAAAAGACATAAGTTTAACGGATCAATTACCTTCAGATGTGAAATGGATAAAATTTCAAGCTGGACGTGAATATCTTCATGCAAATAACCTGAGAAATGCTGAACAGACCTTTTCTGATTTGAAGAAAAACGACACAGATCCATTCTGGTCAAAAATCACAGAATATGCTCTAGAAGAAAAGAAATGGATTGAAAAATACAAGGATATTGTTGACAAAAAACTTGATTAATAAACAAGAGATTTCAATTTTCTTGTTTTTAACGACATAAAGAAATTCAAAATATGCGGATTGAATCAGAAGCGATGCAACTCAACACATATGTTCATGTTTTTGAAAGTATCCCCATGGGACTAATGGTGCTTGATCTGGGCGGGTATATTCTAAATATGAACAAATATGCAAAATCGATTTTTAATATTACGGGAAAAATAAACCATGGCAAACATATCAATACACTCTTGAAGGATCAAGTCCTACCAATTGATGATATACTTCATACCCCGGAATACGGAAATACAAACAGTATAAAAACCAAGCATAAAGACAAAACGTTAGAAATAATGGGAGGACCGCTAAACTATGGAAATGGTGACTTGTTAGGAGTTGTCATTATTCTGAAGGATATCACGGAAACAGAAAAAAATCATGCCCTGGAAAGAACAAGAGAAAAGTATACCGTGATGGGAGAACTGTCATCAGATATGGCGCATGAAATCAGAAATCCCTTGGGAAGTATTGAGCTGTTGGCTTCTCTGCTCAAAAAAGAATTGAAACGAAAAAAAGACATCAACCGCGTTAACCAGATCATAGCTGCAGTCAAGACCATGGAAAATAAGATTTCACAACTGATCCATTTATCCAAAACAAAACAGGTCCCGGCTATGCACGTCAATATTCATAACGTTTTGAAAGATATTCTGTTTTTTTCAGAAAAGATTATTGATGACGGGATCGTTATTTTATCGGTTCAGTACGCGGATATCGAGCCCATTGTTGAATGCAACGCCGACATGATGAAACAAGTTTTTCTCAATCTCATTCTTAACGCCCTTCGGGAAAGCAGCCGTCTTGACATCGTAACCCGTTACCTTGAAGAACGCCAAATGATAGAAATATCCTTCATCGAAAAAAGAGAATCTACTCCCGATGGCGTATACTCTAACATAGCGACTCGCATACCTCGAATAAAAGAGAAAAACTGGGGGCTTGGGCTCGCTATCGTACATAATATCGTAAATATGTACAAAGGATATATGAAGGTCGAATGTTTGGTAGACATTGGAACTGCCTTTGTTCTTTCCTTTCCTCTAGTGAAGATGGAAAAATAAAAACCTATCAATTCTGTGGCGCTATTGAATATATGAAAGGAGAACATGAAGAAAAATAGAATTCTCATTGTGGATGACGACCATGCAATGAGACTAGCCCTGTCTGAATCTCTTGAAAGTTGTGGTTATGATGTGAATGCAGCAGAAAACGGCAATCAGGCAATTGATCTGTTTACTAAAGGAAATTTTGACCTAGTTGTTACTGATATGAAAATGCCAGGCATGACTGGCATCGAGGTCCTACAAGGCGTCAAAAAGATGTCACCTGATATACCAGTCATCCTCATTACCGCCTATGGTACAGTCAACACCGCAGTCGAGGCGATGAAAGAAGGAGCTGCGGAATTCATCATGAAGCCATTTTCATTAGATGATCTCGAAGCTGTCGTTAAAAATGTCTTCAATAACTATAAAACGGAAGCAATAAAGAAGCATAATTCTCCTTCTCTTTCTCAAAAGATTATTACCAGGGATTCCAAATTAATTGCTATCATGGATATGCTCAAGAATGTTGCAAAAAGTAAATCCAGCATCCTGATCCAGGGCGAAAGTGGCACAGGAAAAGAGTTACTCGCAAAATATATTCATGAAAATAGCAATCGTCGCAACCATCCCTTTATTGCCGTTAACTGCGCTGCTATTCCTCACAACCTCCTTGAAAGCGAAATGTTCGGTTATGAAAAAGGAGCCTTTACCGGTGCCTCGCAAAGAAAGTTGGGGAAATTTGAGATTGCACATACAGGGACATTACTTCTTGATGAAATCAGTGAGATGGAAATTCACTTGCAAGCAAAACTCCTGAGAGTCATTCAGGAATCGGAAATTGACCGTTTAGGTGGAAATTCTCCTATTCCCATTGATGTAAGGATTATATCTACAACCAATGTCAATCTGACTGCCGCTATAGCCGATAAAACATTTCGTGGCGATCTTTACTACCGACTCAATGTAATACCTGTCAAAATTCCGCCACTCAGGGAGAGAAATGGTGACATATTATACCTTGCCGATTATTTCTTAGAAAAATTCGGCGAAGAAAAAGGGGTTAAAAAACCTAGACTCTCAAATAAGGCAGCCGATTTTTTAAAGACATATGCCTTCCCCGGGAATGTCAGAGAATTGGAAAATATCATTGAGAGGGCGGTATTAATGACTGATGGTGATGATATAACTAGGGAATCACTTTGCATAGAGTCCCCTGATCGTCCTGAATCAGATCAGCCATCTGAATCGGTACGCTCATCAATTCAAACAACATCTGTAAATAAAACAAAAACTCTTAAGGACATCGAAAAAGAGCTCATCTTTGATACATTGAACAGAGTGGAAGGAAATAAAACAAAAGCTGCAAAACTTTTAGGAATCAGCGTACGAACACTCTGGAACAAAGTAAACGACTATAGATTAGCAGGAGGAGAAGAATAGTTTGGTATGTAGCTTGCTAAGATGTATTCAGGAGGATTATGGACATCTTATTTAACAAGACAATGGATCTTCTATCTGGCATGCTCGATTATCGATCAAAGCGCCACAAGATCATTGTTTCAAATATTGCAAATATCGATACAGAGGATTTCAAACCCTCGGATCTTTCTTTTAAAACAGAATTTGGAAAGACCAATTCCATCATACAGATGACAACAACTGATCCTGGACATATGGATCGAGGAAACAGTAAAAGCAGCTTTGTTTCTTTTGAGGTTAAAACATCTGAAGAAAAAGTTAAGATCGATACGGAAATGGCTAACCTAGCGGAAAATCAGCTGATGTATAATATGACCGTCGATATGCTGGCTAGGAAATTCAGAGGAATTAATACGGTCTTAAAGGAGACGAAATGATATGGATTTGACAACTTCTCTTAAAATTTGTGGATCTGGTCTTGCAGCCCAAAGAGCAAAATTAGATATTGTTACGTCAAACCTGGCAAATGCTAGCACCACACGCACCCCTGAAGGCGGCCCATACCGGAAAAAAACAATAGCACTGGCCGCTGAAACTGTTACAGATAATTTTGACTCAACTATAAAAGAGGCTGTGAGATCCGTCAAGATTGATGAAGTGAAGGAAGATACAAATGGTATAAAAATGGTTTATGATCCGTCTCATCCCGATGCGGATAAAAAGGGATACGTAGCTATGCCGAATATCAACATCATGGCTGAAATGGCAGATATGATCACGGCAAGTCGCGCCTATGAAGCCTGTGTAACAGCCTTTGATTCTACTAAAAACATGACGTTAAAAACATTGGAAATGGGGAGATAGTCTCATTTTAATAGGGGTACAGCTATGAAGAATATGCCCATCAGCAACAGTCAGGTCGTTTCCATCGAAACTCCGAAACCAGTCCAAACGAAGACCGGGGCTACGAGTACATTCTCAGACGTGCTTATCAAGACTGTTAAGGAAGTTAATAATCTGCATCAAAAAGCAGATCAGGCGATTCTAGATGTTCAAGCAGGGAAAACAGGAGGGCTTCATGAAGCGATTATTGCCCTTGAAAAAGCAGATGTCTCCTTCCGAACAATGCTAACGGTTAGGAACAAAATCATAGAAGCGTATCAAGACATCATGAGGATGCAGGTATAATAAACCATGAATCCAATGGCATATCTTGAAAGAATTTGGCAGGCTTTCAGCATATTACCAGGTCCGAAGAAGGTGACCCTTGCCATTGTATCGGCCCTGGTCATTATCGGCATAATCACCTTTGTCCATTTTACAAACCAAGAGGAATATCGTGTCCTTTTTTCTAATTTGACTAGTGAGGACGCTTCAAACATCGTAACAAAACTGAAAGAGAAGAAAGTTGCCTATGAGATATCTTCTTCAGGTGACACCATCTCTGTCCCAGCAGCGCAGGTTTCTGAACTCAGACTGGAGCTTGCAGCTGCAGGCCTTCCGCACGGTGGGGGAGTTGGTTTTGAAATTTTTGATAATAAAACCTTTGGAGCAACAGAATTTGAACAGCAGCTTAATTACCGGAGGGCACTACAAGGTGAACTGTCACGTACGATCAACAGCCTTGATGAAATTCAACAAAGCCGGGTACATATCGTCCTCCCTAGAGAATCTTTGTTTATTGAACAACAAAAGAAACCCACAGCCTCGGTTACGATAAAACTCAAGGCAGGCAGAAAATTAAAAGCGTCTCAAATAGATGGAATTGGACATTTGGTAGCAAGCAGCGTCGAAGGTCTGAGTTCTGATGATGTGATGATCGTAGACAACCAGGGGAATATCCTGTCAAAAAAACAGGGAGATTCAAAACTTGCTCGACTATCTTCATCCCAGATCGAGTATCAGAGAAATCTTGAAAAAGACATGGCAAATCAGATTCAATCTCTCCTGGAAAATGTAGTTGGCCAAGGAAAAGCTGTTGTAAGGGTGAATGCAGATCTCGACTTCAGAATAATGGAAAAAACTGAAGAAATCTATGATCCTGAATCGCCAGTCGTCAGAAGTACACAAAAGCAAACAGATAAGGCAACCGAGCCTATCCTTCCGTCCAGCAAGGTATCGACTAACACAGAACCTATCAGGCCGGAGAAAGAAAAAACAGATGAAACGGTGAATTACGAGATAAATAAAACGATCAGTAAAACGGTGATGCCTGTTGGTGAAATTAAAAAAATATCCATTGCTGTCTTGGTTGATGGAATATATCAAAAAAATGATAAGGGTGGTGTAGTCTATCAGGAAAGACCTAAAAAAGAACTAGAATCATTTGAAGATCTGGTCAGAAAATCATCTGGCTTTAATTCGCAAAGAGGTGATCAGGTCGTTGTGACCAGTATGCCTTTTAATCGGCCCGATTCAGAGCAGGGAATGACTGGGCAGACATGGCAAGATAAAATCTCACCTGCTGTCCCAATTATAAAATATGTCGTGATCATGATGGGAATATTGTTGGTTTTTCTCTTCATAGTCCGACCCCTTGTCAGAAACATCATAGTTCATAATACTGCCCACGGCTATCAGGTAAGCGGGCAACAGCCTCAGATTCCCTCAGATACCGGTGTTTCTGTCTCTTTGAGCGGACCACCTTCACCACAGCTGTCTTTGTCGCAATTTGAAAATAAATCCCTGAATGAAATGGATCTTGCCAAGCAACTGGCCGGCGCTGATTCAAAAAAATTTGCTGAATTATTAAGGAATTGGCTAAGATGATCAATGAAGAAAAAGCCGCCATCATGCTTTTGTCTCTAGACGAAGATGTGGCCGCCGGGGTCATGAAGAACCTTCGTCCGTCTGAGATCAAGCGGATCGGCAAATATATGAATCGCATTACTACTATCCCCGCAGATACAATGAACACAGTTGCCAAGGAGTTTATATCGCTGGCTAAAGAAAGGGGAGGCAGTCTTTCTGTAGGGGATGACAGTATAAAAAATATTATTACCAAGGCGTTAGGAGAAAAAAGCGCTCAAGAACTGCTGTTAGAAGTGGCTAATAGTAAATCCTCAGACAATCCTATCACAGATAAACTTCGAGATATGGACCCGAAAATCTTGATGGAATTTACGAAGACAGAACATCCCCAAACAATTGCGATGATTCTGGCCCATATGTCACCGGAACAGGCAGCCATCATGCTGGAGGGATTTTCAAGCCCCATGCAGATAGAAATTACCAAAAGGATGTCTACTTTGAAGAGTGTGCCTCATGAGTTCTTAGAGGATGTCGCTAAAACTCTCGAGAAAGAGCTTATAACGGAAAACATTACTGACCAGCAGGTTGGTGGAGTTAAGTTCATGTCAGAAATCCTCAACAGAATGAGTAGGGCTAATGAAAATACCATTCTTACTTCGCTTGAGGATGAAGATGCCGAATTAGCAGCTCAATTGAGAGGACTCATGTTCACCTTTGAAGATGTCCTGAAAATCGATGATAAGAGCCTTCAGGAACTTCTGCGTGAAATATCTACAGAGGATTTGTCAAAGGCCATGAAAATGATTGACGAAAACATGAGGGAAAAAATATATCGAAATATGTCCAAACGTGGTGCGGAAATGCTGAAGGAAGACATTGAAATGATGCCTCCTATCCGCTTGTCAGAGGTAGAAGCAAGTCAGCGGACGATTCTTGATGTGACCAAGAAATTGGAAGCCGAAGGGCGCATCATGATCCTGCGAGGTGGTGAGGAAGATACATTTGTTTGATCTGGGCAGACATGTTCAGCTTTAGACTTCAGAGCATCCTGGATGTCAGAAAAACCCAGGAAGAGAAACTCTTGCAAGAATTCTCCGAAAAGCAAATGGAGCTTCTTAAAGAGGATAATCATCTCAAATCGATACAGCAGGAAAAAAAACTTTTGATCACTGAGTTAAAGAATACTCAAGGTAAAACGGTAAATGTGAATGACATAGCAATGAATACGGATTGTATTCAAAGATGCCAGAAAAACGAAAACTTACAGAAGGAACAAGTCAAAGAAGCACAAAAAAATATGGACGAAAAAAAAGTGGCACTGCTGGAAGCTATGAAAAAAAGAAAGGCAATGGAAACCCTTAAAACGAAGCAGCTTGAATTACACCTGTCTGAGTCCAACTTGCTTGAAAGGACGACGATTGATGAAATGACTATTGTTCGTCACAACAGGAGGGAGCAAGAGTGAAAAGATTTGTTATTGCTTGCCAAGTTGTAATAGTGACCCTTTTTATTATAAAAATCTACTTCCTTGTAGATGCAATGCAGGTCATCACGATGCCATCACTTTCTTCATTGGAACACATGGGCCAGGCGATTGCGCAAACAACAACGCCCTCTTCCCTCCCTGTAAACAAGGCTGTAAAAGATGTTTCAGAAGACCCGCTCCAAAAAGAACGGGACCTTTTTGATATCCTGCAAAAAAAACAAAAAGAACTGGAAGCTCGTGAAAGTTTAATTAAATCAGAAGAGCAAAAGATTACCGCCTTAAAGAAAGAAATTGTAGAAAAGATTGATGCGCTCAAATTGCTGGAATCTCAGCTTAACACCAGACTAGATGCAGATAAATCAAATGACATAAAAAGATTAAAAGAACTTGCCAAAGTTTACGAAGCGACCCCACCACAAAAAGCAGCTGCAATGCTTGAAAAATTAGAAGTGAAAACAGCGGCCGGTATTACGATAAATATGAAGCGTGACCGGGCCGGTTTGATCTGGGGCTATCTGACCCCACAAAAAGCTGTTGCTATAACAAACGAAATTACCAGAACCACTCGCTTAGCGGCAGAATAAGCACCTACCGGTATTTTTTTCTCACTCAATAATCTATAACTTCAATGGGCCCGGAAGAAATTGCCGGGCCTCACTATTTCATGAACAATAATATTTGTAACTCACTGTTTATATTAATATATTTATATGGCACGTATATTGATTATCAAATAGCCGGAAAGGATCCTATATGCAAAATGTGATAATCGATTTAAAAGCTCCCTTCAACACAAAAGGAGGGATTGGCCTAACTCAAAAAGGCCAAGATCAATCACTCATCAGTCAACCATATGCTCAAAATACACCCTTTGTCAGCATTTTGGAGGAAAAAAGCGCCCAAACCACCAACAGTGAAAGCAAGAGAGAAAAGACTGAGAAAGGTTCAGATGTTGAAATTACAAACGACAACTTTACCGATGTGTCAGTAATGATCCCTTTACCGGTTAAACAGGAACACAAATTACGAGAGAAAGTCGCCCTTTCATGTACTGAAGATATAAAGTCACTTTCCTTGATCGCTGAAACCACAACAGGCACCTTATTTCATCCAACTGCAAAAACTAATGTTAAGGAAAGTTTTCGGAATTCAACGATAATGGCGCCTGAGGGAATGGTAGATCAGGATCAGCCTGTAATACAACATCCATATCCACCCGGAGAAAATTCACTTATTTCACCAATAATTATAACCATGGAAAAGGACTCGCTTCTCGTATCTGAGAACAAGGAAAATCTCTCTTCTTTACAAACTTTTGATGAAGCTGCCATAATAAAGTTTTCAGAAGATAGAATGAAACAAATTATCCCCAAAAAAGAAAATATAATTATTCAAATTAATAAGATAGAGGAAATTTCAGCTACCTTTAAAATGGAATCATTGCCTGTAAACGAAGAAAAAATCAGCAATAAGATGAGGCCATCGGACATGACCTTAACATCAGGGCTTGATAGAATAGGGAAAAGAAACTATGTGAAGCCAGATGAAGGATTAACCATGGAAATTAGCAATCTGATGGGCCAATCGGAGGCACATAATCCTCTAAATGAAGCAATAACTACAATCTCAAGCTTCCGTAAAGATGATACCTCCTCGTCTCATGTAAATTCCGGATCCGTAAATCAGCCAGTCAACCATATACGGTCAGCCAAATCTGTACACAGGCTAGATACGGGATCTATGGATAATCCATCAGAAGCACTGCAGAAGATTGGAAGCAGGACCTCGCTTGATCGTATCTTCTCGGACCTCCGTCGAATGACATTCTCTCATTACGACACAAGAAAGGACACGATTGCCCCAAAAGAGAGTGGGTATGTCGCTACTACGGCAACTCAAAAACCTGTTGCTGTCGAAAGTGATAAGATCGGCGAAATGGGACAAGTCTCAGCTAATGATTTATACGTTGAGTTGACTACTGACAAGGCTGTCTTCATGAAGAACCATGCGGCCGATACAACTGCTGCAGATCAAGATGATCAACGAACCATGAATGCGACATCCGATATCCATCATAGAACAACGAACCGGAACGAGCCTTCCTTTCGTGTGGGTGTGACCAACATACTCTCGACACAACCGGAACACTATTCTTTAACTGACAGCGTCACAGGCATAAACACCCAGGCAGTTATAGATCAAATTGTCGATGCAAAAGAATTACTTAACAATGGTTTTGGACGTGCCAGGATCACCCTCGATCCCCCAAATTTGGGAACGGTCAATCTCGAAATCGTTGTGCGTAAGGAACGAGTGGAGGTTGTTATCATAGCTGATAACTCCGGGGTACAGCAGGCTTTGCAGTCACGCGTGGACGACATCCGTACTGCCTTACAGCGCCAAGATCTCAAAATCGAAACATTCCAGGTACTCCTGCAGGAGAACTCTGCGAATCAGCAACAGGCAAACAGCGGTTCTATGTTCAGGCAGCATCAAGAACACCAGACAAGGCAAGATATTATTATGGACGATGGGATTCCCGTCCAGCCTCTCAGCGAATCCACTGATCAACCCGAAAGAGTGAGAGGATTAGTCAGCGTATTTGTTTAATTTATAGGAGGTAACTGTATGTCCACCAACATCTTATCAGGTATTGATAATATTTCCAACAAAGGCACAACATCCACGACGACCACGACAAAAACACTCGGCAAAGACGATTTTATGAAATTGCTGTTGGCACAGTTAAAAAATCAGGACCCGCTGAAACCAGTAGACGGGACGGATTTTGCGGCACAATTAGCGCAGTTTTCCAGTTTGGAACAGCTCAGCAATATGAATACAGAGCTCAAAAACCAAAGTGTGAACCAAATGACGATGAACTACGCTCAATCAGTGAATATGATTGGGAAAGAAGTTGTAACAAACTCTGGTAATTCTCTCGTAGTAAATGGTACGTCAACAAACCTTAACTATAAATTGGCAAAGGACGCACAGACCGTAACGATCACTATCCTCGACAAAAATGGGAAAGTAGTAAAAACTTGGGATGAAACAGCACAGAAAGCAGGTATGAACAAGGTGACATGGGATACCTCTGCTGTTGAAAAGGGGGAATACACTTTTAAGGTTACTGCAAAGGATAGTCAAGGCCAACCGGTGCTAATAGAAACGATGACCGGCGGTCTGGTTACAGCTGTACACTTCCGAAACAACCAGATTCTGGCAACGGTAAATGGCATCGAGATACCTCTAAGCAATATTATTGAAGTAAAACAGCCGGAAACACCCCTTGAAGGCACTGTTGAAGGTCAACAACCCGAAATCTCGCTGAACAACATTGTTGAAGCAATAAAACTAGTCAAATCGTAAAAAGACTTAACAGAAGGAGGAGTTAGATATGGGAAGCGCAATATCAATTGGTCAGACTGGTCTCTCGGCAAGTTCAAAACAAATGGAGGTAATCGGTAACAATTTGGCGAACTCCAATACGGTCGGATTCAAAGCAAGTAATACCTTGTTCGCCAATATGATGAATCAGGGTTTATCCAGTGCTGGCTCCCTGGCAGCAGGGCAGGGAGTCGCGGTTACCGGTATGCCAACACAGTTCGCACAGGGTTCTTTCGAAAATACAAGCAGTTCCACTGACATGGCCATCGATGGTGAAGGATTCTTCATGCTGAAGGATCCCAGCGGTACCCTTTTCTATTCTCGAGCAGGTGCCTTTCATATCGATAAACAGGGCAATCTTGTAGACGGCAAAGGATTCAAGGTGCAGGGTTATACGATAGAAAACGATATTCTATCAACCGTACCAGGGAACATTTTCCTGCAGAAGGCCAAGGATGCTACAGCAACAACAGAGGTGAGCTTTGGAGCCAATCTCGATGAGAATACCGCTGTTGACGGTGAATTCAATGTGTCACAGAGCGTTTATGACTCGAAAGGTGGAGTCCATACACTGTCTATTACCTTCACAAAGACAGCCACAGCAGGTGAGTGGGATTATACGGCGACATTTGACGGTATAGATACTGGGTTAGCCGAAACATTGCAATTCGAACCGGATGGTACACTCATCCCGGCAGCCGATGTGGCGATAGCGATTGATGACACAGATCCATTGATTGCCGCTCAACTCAAAGGTGCAACAATTGGGAACGCAGCGGGCGAGATTACTTGGGCTGTTTTCTCAAATACAGACGAAAAAGTGACTGGGTACGCCAGTACCTCTATTGTCCGATCCCTCAATTCGGACGGTTTTGCCTCTGGAGACCTGAGAAGTTTAAGCATTGACACCAACGGGGTCATTAACGGCGTCTATACGAACGGTGAAGTCGTAGAACTGGCTAGGGTTTGTTTGGCCAATTTTGAAGACCAAACTATGCTCAAGAAAAACGGTAATTATTTCGGTGAGACGTCCGGTTCCGGGAAAGCCACTCCGAATCCAGCAGGAACTGGCGGGCTCGGCGAAATCCAGGCTTACTCACTCGAGGTTTCCAACACCGATGTTGCCAAAGAGTTCATCAACATGATCACAGCTCAACGCGCATATCAAGCCAGTGCAAAGGTCATCACCACCGCTGACAATATGCTTACAGAACTGATGAATATCAAGCGTTAAAAATGATGTGGGGCAGGGTCAGGAAGGTATTATCCTGCTCCTGTCCCACACAAAAACTTGACTAAGGTTATAAACTTATGTTAGCTATCGAAAAAATTTCATAAAGTATAGTCTCTATTGAAGGTAGTCGGATGGATATTAAAACCGTTGGCCCCGGGAATTCACCTACCCTTTCTACACAAAAGCCCGCGCTGCCAATACATCAACCTTCAAGCCCTTTCTATCCCCTCAAGCCGCTACCAACTGATGAAATCATTGATTACGTTGAAATTCAAGCCAATAATTATCATCCAGCGCCCAGTCGCCTTTCCTCTTATCCGGGTCGTATTGAAAGATCTAACCTTGACAAAGGGACACTAATCGACTTATGGATTTGACATTCACGTCAATAGTTTGACATTTATTTATTCTATCCTAGCATTAATCCTTTTTAATTCAAATAGTTATCATATCAGAAATCATTATCACTCCTTGGCACACTCCTTGCTGTCCATGTTGATATCATGGTTGAATAACTTCTGACATTGAGGAATCTGTGGATTTTGCAACGATTATAGGAATCATCGGCGGCTTTGGCCTTGTGATCATTGCCATGGTGTCTGGAGGTGGTTTTGCTTGGTTTGTTGACTGGCCATCCGCCATGATCGTACTGGGAGGCACCTTTGGCGCCGTATTAATTAATTACCCTCTTTCTGATTTATTGGGTGTTATTAAAGTGGCAAAAAACGCTTTCCGGGGGAGAAAACAGCATGCACATATTATCATTAGTCGACTTGTTGAAATGTCCAAAATATCGCGTCGTGACGGGCTTCTTTCTCTTCAGAGATTGATCCAAGAAAACAAAGAAAGAGATCCTTTTCTCATTAAGGCGATTAATCTTGTTGTAGATGGTGTCGATCCTCTCCACGTATCTGAAATCATGCAAACAGAGCTAGATTCTCTTGCTGATAGACATCGTCTAGGTGCAGAAATTTTTACAACCATGGGCAATTTTGCACCGGCAATGGGTCTTGTTGGTACTTTAATCGGCCTGGTCCAAATGCTCAAGCAAATGAGTAATCCCAGTACGATCGGCCCAGCTATGGCAGTAGCATTGATTACAACCTTTTATGGAGTGGTCTTGGCAAATCTCGTATTTCTACCAATCGCAGGTAAGCTTAAAACCAAAAGCTCACAGGAGCTTTTATTGAAGCAGCTCATTATAAATGGAATATTGTCTATTCAATCCGGGGATAATCCGAGAGTTCTTGAACAAAAACTTCATTCCTACATTGCTCCCCGGGAGAGAAAATCGAGATTTTATCATGAGTAAGCAGATTGAACCAAACATAAGCGGACCACTCCCTCAATGGCAGACAATATACTGTTCCCTTATGCTTCTGCTGGCGGTTTTTTTCGTGATGTTAATCGCTTATTCCGCCATAGATAAGGACAAATTTTCTCAAATAAAAAAAATTGCCCCCTTACCTACAAGCATTTCACAACCGACCCCAAATATGGATCAAGCGATCAACTCCATGAAACAATTGGCGATTAATTTGGAAATGAACAACGATTTTGCTCTTATCAAAACGAATGACGGATTCAAGGCAGTCTTTCCCAATCCGGTTCTATTTGGATCCGGCGACGCATCGCTTAATAAAACCGTATATCCAGTACTGGATGGCATTGTAGAAATCGCAAAACGAAATCATTTGTCAATCCAGGTAGAAGGACATACAGACAATCAACCGATTGAAACCGCAAAATTCCCCTCAAACTGGGAACTATCCGCGATGCGAGCTGTAAATATTTTGCGATATTTCCAGAACAAAGGAGGTCTCTCTGCAAATAGATTGGTAGCCGTCGGTTTTGGCGAACACCAGCCTGCGGCAAGCAATGACACGCCAGCGGGACGTCAAATGAATAGGCGGATTGTAATACTTTTTCGGTAAGAAATATGATTACTCAGAACCATTCGAGCCACATCCAGACAAGAACATGGCAGATGAGTTTCAACGACCTGCTGACCGTCCTGTTGACATTCTTTATCCTCCTCGTTTCAGTGTCTGAAATCAATGTAAATAAAGTACAGGATTTATCGTTTTCTGCTGCAGATGTTTTTAGATCAAAAATATACGAAAACCAAAAAGATCAACTGATCAGAGCAATCGGTGCTGTCGATGGTATCCGCGTTCATCCCGTAGCCGGTGGAATTTCAGTAGTACTTTCTGAATCTTTGCTCTACCGATCTGGATCAGCAGACATCATCCAAAAAGGCATGTTGAAGCAACTGGGCGAACGACTCAAAAAGGTAGCAGGATCTATCCGAATTGAAGGCCACACGGATTCTATTCCTATTTCAAATGGACCATTCTCATCGAATTGGGAATTATCAACCCAACGAGCTGTAAATGTAGTGAAATTCATTATCAATGAAACCGGAATGGATCCGCAAATTCTTTCAGTAGCAGGATATGCTGATTCACGGCCAGTTGCCTCTAATGATAGCCATGAAGGAAGAGCACTGAACAGACGGGTAAATATGATTATATTACTTAAGTGAGGGTATTATGGCAAAGGATGTTAAAGAAGTTGTGGAAGAAACAGAGCAGCCTGCGGCACCGAAGAGAAAATCCATTTTAAAATGGATTATCATCGTCTCAGTCGTTTTAGTAGTTATTGTATCCGGAACAATCGCCGGTCTTTACTTCTTCACAAATATAGACACTAAAAAACCTGCAACCGAAAAGCCTGCTGTTTTGACCTTTTGGCCCATGGATGCATTTATCATTAATATTGCCGAGACCAATGGAGAAAGATATCTTAAAATTGTCATGCAATTAGAAGTTTCTGATCCCGCTGTAGTCACAGAGCTTGAGCAGCTAAAACCTCGCCTCCGTGACAGCATACTCGATTTATTGACACCCAAAACATATAAAGAGCTTATGGATCTTTCTGGAAAACAGCGACTCCGTGAGGACATTGCGGGGCGAGTGAACAATATTCTTCAACGAGGCAAGGTGACTAAAGTCTATTTCACTGATTTTGTTGTTCAATAATCGTAGGGAGCCTAATCGTGGCAAATATTTTATCTCAGGAAGAAGTTGATGCCCTTTTGAGGGGTATATCCGGTGGAGAAATTGAAACCGAAGTTGTTGATCTTCAAAGCACGTCGGATGTGATGACCTATGATCTGACGAGCCAGGACAGGATCATCCGTGGTCGGATGCCGACACTAGAGATGACTAACGAAAAGTTTGCCCGAATGTTTCGTACAACATTATCCTCTTTGCTTCGCAAGGTTACCAGTGTCAACACTATATCAACCGATATGGTGAAGTTCGGTGAATTTCTGAAATCGATTCCTGTGCCGACCAGTATGCACTTATTCAAACTTGAACCTTTACGTGGCAGCGCGTTGATTATCGTTGAATCAAAAATTATATTTATGCTTGTGGATATCATTTTTGGTGGCTCGGGACGAAGTGCCTTTAAGATCGAAGGTAGAGAATTTACGGCTATCGAGAGCAACATTATCAAAAAGGTGATATTAAGTGCCCTCGGAGATCTTGAGAAAGCGTGGCAATCCCTCATCGGCTTGAAAATCACATACCAGCGCTCTGAAATAAATCCTCAATTCGTACAATTGGTTCCTCCAACCGATGTTGTCATTGTGTCCAATTTTGAGATTGAAGTGGAGTATTCATCGGGCACTATTTCCGTTTGCATTCCTTATTCAACACTCGAACCACTTCGAGATCGATTACAGGCCGGTTATCAAAGCGAACAACTTGAAGTCGATAAAACATGGATTAACCGTTTTAAAGGCGGCTTACTTTCATCAAAAATCGATCTCACAGCTCAACTGGGAAGTACGGAAATTAATGCCGGCGAAGTCATAAGCCTTAAAAAAGGGGATGTCATTCCCCTGCCCCAATCTATTTTAGATCCAATCAATGTCTATGTTGAGGGAGTGCTGAAATTTAGAGGCCGTCCCGTTATCTATAAAGGTAATCAAGCAATACAGGTTTCGCAAATAATTTCAAAAGACGAGGTAATTGACTATGGAACAGAATGAAATTGATGCCCTTTTGAGAAATGGCACCATGGACGAATCATCCGATAATCCGAAGAAAAGCGATGATGAACTTCAGTGGGATGATGTAAAAAACGAACTGGAAAGCTCCCAATCTCATAAACCTCTTACGGAAATAAAGGAAGTTAGTGCAGCTTCTTTCGAAGAAATTCAAAAAGGCGAAACGCCCAAGCCCACACTAGATTTGGACTTTATTCTCGATATCCCCCTATTCCTCACTGTTGAGCTGGGGCGTAATAGAATGCTGATTAGTGAGCTTCTTCAATTAGGACAAGGGTCAGTCGTCGAATTGACCAAACTCGCGGGAGAACCCATGGACGTCTACGTCAATCAGAGGCTAATAGCCCGTGGTGAAGTTGTTGTGGTAAATGAAAAATTCGGGGTCCGACTCACTGACATAGTTTCACCAGCCGAACGGATCAATAAACTGAAGTAGGAGAATATCTCTTGGATTCCATTAGCTTCTTCTGGTCATTTTTTAAAATGTTGGCTGCTCTTGCCATTGTAATCGCAGTGATGATTGGGGCCATGTATTTACTGAAAAAATACTTCTACCAGCCTACTAATACTCTCAATGGAAATGCTATGATCCGTATAATATCCACCTACCATTTGAATCCTAAAAATAGCATCCTGTTGGTCGATATATTAGGGCAGATTATGTTATTGGGTGTTTCAAACCACCAGATGTCATTACTTGGAACAATAACAGATCCTGATGCGTTAGAAAACTTCAAGAACCTTCATTCATCGCAGAAAACGCTTCCCATGTCCGATGCCCTTTCCCGATACAAATCCCTATTGCAGAATCTCGGTCAGATGAGAAAGGGCAAATAAATCATGCAACAAAAGCATCTCATCGTCATCATCTCCATCATAATAGGCTTTTTATTTGCTGTTTCGGCATTCGCAGAACCTCTACCCTTTCCGAATGTCAGTTTAAATATCGGCGGCAATGCGGACCAAGGAAAAGCTGCAACGGTTGTCCAACTGCTTTTCATACTAACGGTACTTTCACTCGCCCCTGCTATTTTGCTGATGCTCACATCTTTTACGAGAATACTCATTGTGCTTTCACTTCTCAGACATGCGCTCGGTACGCAACAGATGCCTTCTAATCAAATCATCATCGGGTTGGCACTGTTTTTAACTTTTTTTATCATGACCCCCGTCTGGCAACAGGTCAATAATGAAGCTTTGAAACCGTATTATGAAGATAAAATCAGTGGAGAAGAAGCTTTCAGCCTTGCCGCGGCACCAATAAAAAATTTTATGATGAAACAGACACGTGAAAAGGATCTCGCCTTGTTTGTCAGGATATCAAAAGAAGAAAGGCCTGAAAAACCAAATGATATATCACTTCCGGTACTGATTCCTGCATTTGTGATCAGTGAATTGAAAACAGCATTCCAAATCGGGTTCTTAATTTTCCTGCCTTTTTTCATCATTGATATTGTTATATCGAGTATCCTCCTCTCTATGGGAATGATGATGCTACCACCGATTATGATCAGTTTACCATTCAAACTGCTACTTTTTGTTCTCGTCGATGGTTGGTATTTGATTGTTGAGTCTTTAGTACGAAGTTTCAAGTGAGTGATGGAGAGAATTATGAGTGTTGATTTTATTGTGGGAATTATGGCGGAAACGATTAGGATTACTTTGATGATATCTGCCCCTGTACTCCTGGTCGGACTGTTAGTCGGTGTTATTATAAGCCTGTTTCAAGCTGTTACACAGGTACAAGAAATGACCTTGGTGTTTGTACCTAAAATCGTTGTCTGCCTTGTTACGCTTGTGGCGGTCCTCCCTTGGATGATTAATATTCTCGTATCATTTACTCATAATTTGTTAACCAATATCCCCACCTATATTAAATAGCAGAAAACGGGGACAACGATGATGACCTCTGAACAGGCATTTTTGTATACATTAGTGTTCCTAAGAGTCAGTGCCTTTCTCGTTATGATTCCCGTCATTGGAGAGAGAACCGTTCCAGTTCGTATAAAAGGAGGACTCGCAATCCTGATCTCTTTACTCGTTTCTCCCGTAATAAATGCTGATTTGAACCGTCTTTACGAGGGCGGTGAAATCTTTACCCTCAGCATTGCAATGATCGATGAAATTATGATTGGTGTTATTATTGGATTAATAACAAGAATCATTTTCGCAGGCATTCAGTTTGCCGGAGAAATGATCGGCATTCAGATAGGATTTTCTATTGTTAATGTCATCGATCCTGTTTCCAGCACACAGGTGTCAATAATTGCCGAATTTCAATACCTAATAGCCTTACTGATTTATCTTGCTGTTGATGCTCATCACACGTTGATTTTCGCAATAGCTGATAGCTATCGAATCATTTCTCCATTCAGTCTTGATTTTTCCGGACTATTAGTCAAACAAATCCTTATTCTGTCAAAGGAACTGTTCATATTGGCAATAAAAATCAGTGCACCAGTCATGGCTGTATTGCTGTTCACAAACGTTGCCTTGGGTGTGGTTGCTAGAACCGTCCCTCAAATTAACGTATTTATTGTGGGCTTTCCATTACAGATTACAGTAGGATTAATTGTTTTTGGATTAACAGCACCGGTATTTGTATTTGTGATTCAAAGAGTATTTTCCACCTTAAATACTGATATTTACACCCTATTAAGACTCATGTAAGCAACGTAAATTTTTTAACGCATATGTCATAAAATAGACGGATTGCTATATGGCAGATGACAATAAAGATCAGGAAAAAACCGAACAAGCAACTACAAAAAGAAAGCAGGATGCACGAGAAAAAGGCCAGGTTGCCAAAAGCAGGGAACTGGCATCGGTTGCCGTCCTTGGGACTTGCCTACTGTATTTCTACTTTAACGCATCTGTCATGGCAAAACGCTTAATGGACATGATGAAAACATCTTTTCGTACATCAGGACAACTAACCATCACTACTGATACTGTCCAATCTTTGCTTCTTGATCTTGTTTTTCAGATTGCTGTTCTTTTGGGGCCTTTTCTTTTAATTGTGCTCCTTGCTGGTTTTATCGTCAATATCCTTCAGGTTGGATTTCTATTCTCATCAGAAGCGATAACCCCTAAATTTTCAAAAATTGATCCGATCCAGGGTTTTCAAAGGCTTTTCTCCCTTCGCTCTCTGACTGAATTTATCAAAGTGATCTTGAAAATGGCTATAGTGGGCATTGTTGCTTATCTAACGGTTAAAGATGAATTGAGTATGCTTTCACCTTTAATGGATCTTAATGTGAACGATATTCTTAGCTTCATCGGTAAAGTGTCCTTTAAAATCCTCTATACAACCTGCTGGGTTTTGGTCATTCTGGCAGTCTTTGATTATGCCTATCAGCGATGGGAACACGAAAGAAGCCTCAGAATGTCCAAGCAGGAAATCAAAGAAGAAAACAGACAAACTGAAGGGGATCCTCTCATTAAGGGAAGGATAAAAAGGCTCCAACGGGAAATTGCTAGAAAGAGGATGATGGCAGCGATACCAAAGGCAGATGTCGTAATTACAAACCCTACCCATCTTGCCATAGCAATTCGATATCAACCAGAATCAATGAATGCACCATGCGTTGTTGCCAAAGGTGCAGGTTTCATAGCTGAGAAAATAAAAGAGATTGCAAGGAACAGTGGGGTTCCTGTCGTTGAAAATAAGGCAGTGGCACAAGTATTGTATAAAATGGTTGCTGTGGAGCAGACTATTCCAATAAATCTCTACAAAGCAATCGCAGAGATTTTGGCTTATGTATACTCATTAAAGCAAAAGAGGGTTTTTGTCTGATGGCCGACTCGATAGCAGTTAAAAGAAGTTCACTTTACGAAATGATGGTTAGCAGTAGCGCTATGCTGGCAATGGGGGTGATAGGCATCCTGCTTGTTATGATGGTTCCTTTGCCCACATTCGTTTTAGATATCCTCTTATCATTCAGCATTACTGTATCCATTATCATCTTATTGATGTCGATGTATGTGATGAAACCGCTGGATTTTTCGGCATTTCCTTCCGTATTATTAACGGTAACCCTCCTTAGGTTATCTCTAAATGTGGCATCGACACGATTGATCCTCTTACACGGCAACGAAGGCACGGGAGCTGCGGGACAGGTCATCAAGGCCTTTGGAAGCTTTGTCGTCGGTGGCAACTATGTGGTGGGTATGATTGTTTTTTGTGTTTTAGTCCTGATCAATTTCGTCGTAATCACCAAGGGGGCGACCCGGATTGCTGAAGTCGCAGCACGATTTACACTCGACGCGATGCCGGGTAAGCAAATGAGTATTGACGCCGATTTGAATACGGGATTAATTACTGATGCCGAGGCTCGCCGTCGTAGGAGAGAAATCGAAAACGAAGCGAATTTTTATGGTGCTATGGACGGGGCCAGTAAATTCGTTCGTGGGGATGCGATAGCGGGTGTCATCATAGTACTTGTTAATATTATCGGCGGTCTCATTATCGGTATTATGCAAAAAGGGATGCCTATTGCAGACGCTGCACGCACATATACCCTTCTATCAATTGGAGACGGCCTCGTCACACAAGTCCCGGCATTAATTGTTTCCACAGCTGCCGGTATGTTGGTAACAAGAACCACCGCATCTGGCGAACTTGGCGAGGAGATGAAAAAGCAACTCTTCACCCAGCCAAAGGCCATTGCGCTTGCAGCAATCATGCTCTTTACATTCGCGTTGATCCCTGGGATGCCGAAGATTGCATTTATCATCGTCGCTTCCCTACTATCTATCATCGCCTATAGACTTCTTCAATCAGGTGAAATGATAAAAGAGAAAGAAGAGGATATACCTATTCCTGCCGCGGAAACATCTGCTGACTTGCTGATTCCTCTTGATCCTTTGTGCCTCGAAGTCGGTTATGGACTCATATCCCTTGTAGATACCTCACAAGGGGGAGAGTTACTTCATAGGATAAAGGCGTTGAGGAAACAACTAGCAAATGAGATGGGATTTATCATGCCCGCTGTTCATATCAGGGACAATCTTCAGCTTAAACCAAATCAATATTCTTTCCTTATGAAGGGACTTGAAATAGCGAGTGGTGAGCTGATTCCCAATCATCGTCTCGCAATCGTACAGGAAGAAAGTGGCATCAAAATTACCGGTATTGCTACTAAAGAACCTGCATTTGGCCTTCCGGCCGTCTGGATCCCGGAAAAAGAGGCTGAAAATGTCCAAGCTAAGGGCATAGTCGTCGTCGATACCGCAACCGTCGTAACCACCCATATTACTGAAATCATCAAAACCCATATCGATGAACTCCTTGGCCGTCAGGAGGTGCAGGCAATTATTGACAGCTTGGCTGCAATCTACCCAAAAGTCGTCGAAGATTTAGTTCCTAAGGTAATCCCATTGGGAACTCTTCAAAAGGTTTTACAAAGGCTTTTGAAAGAGAGAGTCTCCATTCGCGATATCTTGATGATCATCGAAACGCTGGCCGACTACCTGCCTATGACTAAAAATATAGATATTTTAACTGGTTATGTTAGACAGGCCCTTGGCCGAACCATTACCAAACAATATCAGAATCGGGACAATACCATTCATGTGATGATGGTTTCTCCAGAAATCGAAGAGATCATAGCCCGTTCCATTCAGCATACGGAATATGAGTCATTTGTTTCTCCTGATCCTGGCGTAGTCAGAAAATTTATCGAAAGCTCTCAAAAAATAATGGGGATTTTCACATCCAAGGGTCTTACCCCAATCGTTCTCACATCTGCCAATACAAGGATTCATCTGAGAAAAATCATGGAGCGATTCTTCCCAAACATCGTAGTACTTGCCCACAACGAAATCACAGTAAATACAAATATTACATCACTCGGGATGGTGGAACTCTGATATGCAAATCAAACGATACGAAGCAATCCATATGCAAGAAGCTACTGACCGAATCAAGAAGGATCTTGGACCGGATGCGATTATTCTGTCGATGAAAAAAATATCGGATAGGCCACCTCTCATTGAAATTCTGGCTGCTCGTGATGAAAAAACAGAATCTCATTCTGCATCTACTACGATCCAACATGTTGAAAAAGAGGATAGGCAGGAAAACGCGCTGGGCTATCTCACAAAAGAAATTCATGAACTCAAATCCAGCGTTGAGGTGCTGAGAAAAAAACTCTCTTACCAAGGTGACCTCTCAGAATTGAAAGAGACGGTAAATGTTCTATTAGATAACACTTTCACCAGGTATCCTAGACATCTGCGGGAAATATACATGAAAATGATTACCAACGGCGTATCCCGCTCCCGGGCCGCAAACTTGGTGGAAACGATTAAAAAGGATTATCCATACAAGGATACAAACTCCTACGAAAAGAGTACACTCATCGCCGAGCAACTGATTGCCAAATCACTTTTGAAAAACGATCGAAAAGAAAAGCGAGTTAAGGCTTTTATCGGACCTACCGGCGTTGGCAAGACAACAACTCTAGCAAAACTTGCTGCACATTACAGTATAGAAAAAAAACTGAAAGTCGGCATGATCACGACAGATACATACAGAATCGCAGCAGTCGAACAGCTGAAGGTTTATGCAAAGATTATGAAGCTTCCCATCCAGATCGCCTCTGAGAAGAATATGTTCCAGCGGTCATTGGCTAGCTTCGCCGACAGGGACATGATCCTTGTAGATACCCCTGGCCGCAATCACAATGATGATCAATCACTCAACGAACTTAAAAACACTTTAGACTCAGGACTGGAAACGGTATTACTGTTGAGTCCTACTGCAAATAAAGAATATCTTTTAAATACTGCAAACAGATTCAAAATATTTGGTTATAATCGTATCATTGTCACAAAAGTTGACGAATGCGGTCTCTTTGGATCTTTGTATGATGTTCTAAATGAAATTGGTGTGCCTGTCTCCCACGTCACAACCGGCCAGAATGTCCCCAGAGATATTGAAACGGCAAACCCTGAAAGGCTTGCAAGGTTGATTGTTCAAAGCAATTTCAATTCATTTCAACTGAGAGGTTAATGCGGTGGACCAAGCTTCCATGCTTAGACAAATTACCGTGAAAAAGAATACAGCAAGTAAATCCATACCAGGCGAAAACACGTTTCGAAATAACAAGATTTGCACCATTTCCATCACTAGCGGCAAAGGGGGTGTTGGGAAAACAAACATTGCAGCCAATCTTGCTTATTTACTTGCCGAATCAAGAAAAAAAACTCTGATTCTTGATGCTGATTGCGGTTTGGCAAACATAGATCTTATCTTGGGACTAACACCAAAATATAATCTCTACCACGTCCTTAAAGGCGAAAAAACACTCAAGGAAGCACTTGTCAACGGACCTGGAGGGATCAAGATCCTCCCTTCTTCATCGGGAATCCAGGAGATGTCAAGTTTATCTATGGAACAAAAATTTATTCTGCAGGACGAATTAAATGCCTTACATACTCGACCTGATTTCATGCTGATTGATACCAGCGCAGGTATAAATGACAATGTTCTTTATTTCAACATGGTAGCGAACGAAACGATCGTCGTTGTCACACCAGAACCAACTTCGTTAACCGATGCCTATGCCCTGATTAAGGTCCTCTATCAGCGTCATGCAAAAAAAAGATTTAGCCTGTTGGTAAACATGGTGAAAACGCCGAATGAAGCTAAGGAGGTTTTCTTGAGAATGGCCCAGGCAACAAACCATTTTCTGAACCTGGCTATTGAACAACTCGGATACATCAGTTGTGACGATAACGTACCACGAGCAGTAAAACGACAAAAACTTTTAGCTGAACTCTATCCCGAGTCATCATCGGTAAAATCCCTCCGAGAAGTTGCTGATAAATTATGTCAACCACGGCCTGAGCAGGAAGGTTCGAGTACTATCAATCTATTCAATTAAAGTGATGAATAATAAAGAACGCGATGAATTAATCCTGAAATATGCACCTCTCGTTAAGAATGTCGTTGGAAGGCTAACATTCAAGTTACCTATTGATGCATCTGATCGTGATGGACTCGTCAATGTGGGAATCATCGGATTGATGGAAGCTCTTGAGAAATTTGATAGTACCAGAAATGTGCAGTTTGAAACATTTGCACGCTTCCGAATTCGGGGCGCCGTTCTGGATGAATTGAGATCAAGAGATTGGGTTCCAAGATCGGTACGACACAAAGACACTAAATTGGAAAAAGCGTTTCAGGCACTTAAAAAAAACTTAGGCCGTCTGCCATCTGAAGAAGAGGTTGCCAACTTTCTGGGAATAACACTGGAGCAGTATTTTAAATTGCTCGATGATGTGAAGGGAATCCCACTTATTAGCCAAGAAGATTTGACTCCTGACTACATTGAAACTCACAGCGTTTCAGAGGTTGTGGAAGCTGTAGAGGGCGGTAATCCTCTGGATTTATTTGTCGGCAAAGAATTACAACACCTACTGAAAAATTCGATTAATGATCTTCCCTCGAAAGAAAAAACTGTCATATCTTTATATTATTACGACGAGATGACCATGAAGGAAATCGGCATGATTCTCGATCTAACAGAATCCCGGGTTTGTCAGCTACATACCCAAGCCATTCTTCATCTTCGAAGCAACTTGAAGGAGTTACGTCGTTAGAGTCATTTAACAAACATTCAAGAATTTATATCACTTCGCCGATACTAGAATTAGGGACTCAATAAAGTTTCAATTAAGGTATCGATATGGTAAGCGCGATTGAGAAACAGATCCTTCAATCTCAAGTCATCGAACGGATCCAACAGGTCCAACAGCAACATCCTGATATACAACAACATTATTTCGAAGTTCAGTTAAGTCAAGAGCGCCGCAGGATGATGAAGAAAATAAATGAATCCGAAGAGATGTATTATGTAACCATTGGTGAGGAAGGAAGAAAGCAACAAAAGAATCATCAGAAGAATCAGGAACCGAGCGAACCACAGGAGACTATGGAGGCATCGAGCGAACAAGAACAGCAAAGTCACATCGATATCAAGGTCTAATTTTATATGCCGTCCCTCATCACCTCCCCTCAATCCTCTGGGCAAGTTATAACCATCCCAGTAGCATCATCCCTTTTTAAGTCAACACCGATACCTTCCCTTGAGATAGGTGAAAACGTACAGGCTTTTGTTCTCACTAGTAGCCATGATCAGAAGGCTCTTCTACAAATAAAAAATTCCTCCCTCCTGGCCCACACTCCACTCCCACTTCAACGTGGTGAAACATTGACGGTCCGTGTTGATCAGATAAATCCTTTAGTCATATTAAGGATAATTCCACATGAAAATGCTGAGATTTCAAAAGTTAATGAATTTATTAAGTTTTACAGATCAAATCCCTTTGCCTTGAAAGAGATGCTTACTGCTATCAAATTCTTTCTAAATTCTGATAGTTTGAATGAATTGACTAGCTACTTTACGAAAAAAGATATTCAAAACATGATGACGGTTCTGGATAAGGTCATTATCTCTCCCAAAAACATGAACAATCCCCGTTTTCTGAGGGACAGCATTACGGCTCTTGGTTTGGATGGTGAATGGAGACTTGCGAAAGGTTTCATGAATCAAGCAATTCTCGCAGATGCAAAACATAGCCTATCCTTTAAAGAAATATGCCTGAAACTCTCATCTGAACTGACACCAACTCATATCACCAATAAACCTATTGATCGGGATCACCACACAATCAGTCAATTCTCTCATTTCGTTGATCGGGCCGTGAAGGTCATCGAATCGCTACAAATAGTCAATATTTTGGCAAATGAGTGGGATGGTCTTTTTGTTCTTCCCTTTCCCCTTCAATTTCCTGGAGAAATTAGGATGCAGGATCTTTTCATAGAGGTTGATCGGAAAAAAGTCAAACAAGGGGCTGAAAAACAATACCGCTTTGTCTTTTTCCTTGATATGGACACCCTTGGAGAACTTGCTGTTGACGCAGGCATTCAAGGCAAAACACTCCGATGCAGCCTTAAATGTTCTGACCAATATGTGGTCGATTTTATCCAATCACTCATCTCGGAACTCCATAAAAGAATGACCGTACTGAATTACACTATAAGCCTTTTGGAATGTGTCTTGGACACAAACGTCAAGCAATGGAAACATGATTTCCTGCAAAATCATAAGCTATATTCACAAAGTGTTGTTGATGTATGCATATGAAAAAAAACGAAATCATAATGGCTGCCGCATTGAAATATGACTCTCATAAGGACTCTGCTCCCAAAGTCATAGCAAAAGGACGAGGAAACATTGCGGAAAAAATCATTGAACTGGCCAAGAAAAATAACATCCCTATTCAAAGTGATCCGGATCTTGTACAGATTTTAAGCAAGCTGGATATCGATGAACAGATCCCGGTGGAGTTGTATAAAGCGGTCGCTGAAATTCTTGCCTTTATCTACTCTGCAAATAACCGCTATCGGGAAGTATTCCCAAAAACATAATGGAAAAAATTTCCGGCACATCCTGCTATAACTCCCTTATTTTGAATCGTTCTTAAACTAAATTCAGCGAATAATTTAATAAATTACAATGGCATATGATTTGCAGATTACTTTTCCAAAAATTGGAGATAAAAGATGTCCTACGATATTTCAGCAGTTGCCACTGCAATGGATCAAAAGATATTACAATTAGAGCATATTACGACCAATCTGGCCAATGCCGCTACTCCCGGATTTAAGGCGGAACATCTTCTTGTCCTGAATGCTTTATCAGAAGAGAGTAAACCAACTGATGACTCTACTTCTCTTAGTAGCCTTATTGTGGACTTCGCCCAAGGAATCCTTCAAAAAACGGATAATCCTCTAGATTTGAGTCTTCATGGGGATGGATTTTTCGTAATCCAAACAAAAGAAGGGACAGCCTACACCAGAAAAGGAGATTTTACAGTAAACGGCCTCAATCAGATGGTAACACAGGCGGGAGATCCTATTGTAGGTGAAGGCGGGACGATACAACTCAGAGGTGGTAAAGTTCGCGTTGGTGAGGATGGTTCTGTTTTTGTTGATGAAAGTCAGGTTGGTAAGCTTAAAATCGTCGATTTTGTAAACAAGCAGACATTGAGAAATATTGGGGGCGGATTGTATCTTGACGACGGGGAGGCAGGTATAAAAAAAGTCGACAAGCCTAATATTTCATCAGGTTCAATAGAATTGTCCAACGTCAACGTAATAACCGAAATGGCTGAGATGATCAATATTCACCGTACGTTTGAAACCTATCAAAAAATCATCCAACAATTAAGTGACCAAGACAAACTGTCGGTCAATCGGGTTGGAAAAGTATAACCACCACAAAGGAGGAATTCGTGATTAGATCACTATTTACAGCCGCAACAGGAATGTCAGCCCAGCAAATTGAGCAGGATGTCGTTGCCAACAATCTTGCTAATGTGAACACTACAGGGTTCAAGAAATCACGGGCGAATTTCCAGGACCTGATGTACCAGATCTATTCTAAAGCCGGGGCGACCTCCTCCACAGGTGTCCAGCTCCCTGCTGGGATAGAAATCGGCATGGGTGTCAAGCCTATATCAACACAGAAGATTTTTAGTCAGGGCGACTACCAACAGACCGGCAATCCTTTCGATTGGGCAATCGAAGGGGATGGCCTTTTCCAGTTGGATGACGGCAATGGGGGAATTGCCTACACGCGTGCCGGAAACTTTAAGATTAACAAGGACTCTAACATCTGCAACTCTGAAGGGCTTCTTTTGACACCGGCGCTCAGCGTGCCTCAAGGTACTGTGGTCATCACCGTAGACAAATCTGGCCAAGTTACAGCAACTGATAGCAAAGGAGCGATGACTCAAATCGGCCAACTCCAGATTGCAACATTTGTTAATCCCGCAGGCCTGAGCAGCGAAGGTCGGAATCTCTATTCAAAGACTGACGCATCTGGCGAAGCCAGTGTCGGCAATCCGGGGATTGAGGGCAAGGGAACAATCTCGCAATATTTTCTGGAAATGTCCAATGTCAACGTAATCGACGAGATGGTAAAGATGATCACCGGACAGAGAGCATATGAAATCAACTCCAAGTCCGTTCAGACGGCAGATGCAATGCTCGGTATCATCAATAACTTGAAGAGGTAAATCTTGAAACACTTCACTATTCTAATCATGAGTCTAATGATGGGCACGGGCTTTCTCAACATGGAATCTCACGCCATGAATGCCAGCCCTTATCCAGTTCATACAGCAGTTCGAGAATATATAGAAACCAACATGCCTTGGTCGCCAGAAACCGTACATGTAGACTTTCTGTCTGAGGAAAAAGGATCCAATACCCTGAACGGCAATATCACTCTAAGAGTCGATCCCGCCGGCAATTTGGATTTCATCGGCGACATGGTCTTTTTAGTCAAATTCTTTAAAGGTAGCAGCCTGTTGAGAACGGAATCTGTAAAAACAAGGATTGAAGTTTTAAGGGATATTGTGGTTGCCACAAGGACACTCCCCGCAGGGACAGTTCTTACAGACAACGATGTGAGAATCATTCGAAAATGGGTCCGACAGATTCAACCGCATTCCTTGTCCTCGATCGGATCGATATCGGGTAAACGCCTTATCATACAGGCTGCTTCCGGAAGAGAAATACTTGCCACGATGTTGAAAGACATCCCTCTGGTGAGAAAAGGGAAAATAGTAAAGATGGTCTTTGATAACGGGATGATGCATATAGTGACTGTGGGATTGTCAGAGGAAGATGGCGTCGCGGGTAATATCGTCCGCGTGAAGAATATCACTTCTAATAAAGTGATTTACGCCAAGGTCCTGAGTGACTCCTTGGTTGGGATAGAATTTTAGGAGGTGGCATGAACGCACACTTTATTAGCTTATTGCTATTGATTTTTTTATATGGCTGCTCATTTTACGGTACCCGGCCGGATTCCATAAAGCCACAAGCCAAAACCCTGCCGACTCCGATTGTAAAAACTGAACATACTCCCGGTTCACTATGGCCTGGGGAAAGCAGTCGAAACATGCTTTTCACAGACAACAAAGCACGTTATGTGAATGATATTGTAACTATTATCATTGATGAATCATCAAGCGGCCAGAACCAAGCCAGCACAAGCACAAGTAAAAATAGCGCTTCAAATTCAGATATCAGCGCAATGCTGGGACTGGATACTTCGATCAAAAATTCCAACACCAATCTGGGAGGTAAAATTGCTGTAGGAGGGACATCAGTCAGCACGCTCAAAGGAGCAGGCGATACATCCCGTGGTGGAAAGCTCCAGGCGCGCCTAACGGCACGTGTCGTTAATGTCCTAGATAATGGCAACCTTCTGATCGAAGGAAGGAGACAATTAACTCTCAATGCCGAAGATCAGTTTATTGTCATCACAGGGGTGATTAGACCGGAAGATATCATGGCGGATAATTGGGTTCTATCGTCAAACATGGCAGACGCAAGAATCGTTTATACGGGAAGCGGCGTATTGGCTGACAAACAGCATCCCGGCTGGATGACGCGTGCCTTAGATTGGGGGTGGCCGTTTTGAAAAAAAATCTATTACTTTTTATATTTTTATTACTTCTTCTACTGGAGGCCTTACCGCTCAATGCCGCCCGGATCAAGGATATTTCGACCATTGGCGGAGTTCGTGAAAATCAGCTGATTGGATACGGTTTGGTGGTTGGACTCATGGGTACGGGTGATGACGTTAAAAATGGCTTTACAAAAGAAACGATTGCCAACATGCTGAGTCGACATGGCCTCTCTATGAGGGACCGGACCTTGAAATCCAAGAACATCGCTGCAGTGATGGTCACAGCCATACTCCCACCTTTTGCCAAGACCGGCACCAGAATTGATGTGACAGTTTCTTCCATCGGAGATGCGACAAGTCTTTCTGGCGGTCAACTCCTTTTGACTCCTCTTCGAGCGGTGGATGGGGAGGTCTACGCATTGGCCCAAGGCGCCCTTGTTCTGGGGGGGTTTTCCGCTGGCGGTGCAAATGCAAGTGTAACCAAGAACCAAACTAATGTGGGAATTGTAGCCAACGGCGCTTTTGTAGAACGAGAAGTAAAATATCCTTTCGGGAAAGACCGTAAATTTACGATCAATCTTTTTCTGCCGGATTTCACCACCGCAACAAAACTGGCCTCAACTCTTGTAAGCACGATCAAAGGACTAGAAGCTCAGGCAATCGACTCTGGAACCATTGCCGTTAGCTTAGAATCTTCTTTTGATGGTAACATGGCCCAAATGATCGCAGCGGTGGAGAATATCGACGTATCAGTGGAAACTCCTGCAATTGTTGTTATGAATGAAAAAACAGGAACCGTCGTTATGGGTGAAAATGTCCGGATTTCTACCGTAGCTATCTCGCATGGCAATTTGAGCATTCAAATCAAGGAGAGTATAAACGTCTCGCAACCACTGCCCTTTGCACCCCGGCCCCCTGAAGGAGGTAAGCCTGTAACAGACCGCAAGGGAGGGGCCATCATAGCGCCAGGTGGACAGACGGTTGTAACAAAAGATACCGCTGTTAACGTGCAGGAAGAAAAGCGCCAACTCATGGTCATCCCAAGGGGTGTTACGATTCAAGATGTGGTCATGGCCCTTAACGCCATCGGTGTTACACCGCGTGACCTGATTACGATTATTCAGACGATTAAAGCAGCTGGTGCCTTACAGGCGGATCTTAGAATCATTTGATTATGGATGAAATATCTTCTAATATGGCGTTGGATAGTATAACCTCACAGCCAACAACCGGGCATAAGGTCGATCCAACGCAAGAAAAGAAACTGAAAAAGGTATGCGCCGATTTCGAATCGATACTGGTGTTCCAATTACTCAAAAACATGCGACAAACGGTCCCCAAAAACGGCCTTTTGAAATCGTCACAGGCCACGGAGACCTATGAAATGATGATGGATCAAAAGATAGCAGAAGATCTAGCCAACAAAGGGCAGGGTTTGGGTCTCCAAAAGATTCTTTACAACCAGATTATAAGGCAAAATTTCAAAAAAGATTAAAGTCTTGGTCATAAAATGTCGATATCTGGATTAAGACCAATTATGAGGTGATCTATGATCTCAAAAATAAAAGATACATCCGCGCAGATAATCCAGCAGTATCAAAAGATCGATTCCACAAAAAACGAAGGGGATAAATCCATTGGATCGGAAAGAACTATTGCAGCCGAGAGAGTGGATCTTTCAAGCAAAGCGAAAGACATTCAAAAGATAAAGCAGGTTCTGGATCAAACACCAGAAGTTAATGATGAAAAGATTCAGGAATTGAAGCGTAAGATAGAAAGTGGAAGTTATGAAATCAATCCAGGTCAAATCGCTGATAAAATGCTCAGAGAATCCTTGATTGATACCATTATTTAACGAGTTATTGATATGATAGGATTTTAATGCCTATCATTCATTTCCATCAAACCGTAGACGGTAAATCTTCTTTGGAACAATGCCATGAACAAAGATCTCGATTATCTATATAATACGCTTTTGCTTGCTATGGGACAGGAATATGGGCGCTATCAGGAACTTCTCAAAACAATTGAAGAAGAAGCTGAAATATTAAAAAAAGGGATTCTTGAGGATATTCTGAACAGCAATACGGCAAAAGAGATGGTGCTTCTTTCACTCAACATGGCATTAGAGATGCGAATGGGCGCCGTGAATAAAATTGCTGCGCATTTGCATATCAACAAACCCGTCACCTTCTCAGAAGTCGTATCCCAAGCCCAAGATCATATCAGGCAAAACCTGATGGAATATAAGGAAAAATTTGCCGACCTGATCACACGGATCAATAAAGCCAATAGAAATAATAAGCGTCTTATTGCCTTTTCTCTTTCCCAAATCAATAATACTGTAAATTATATCAATAATTTGACATCCTCACACCTAAATTACAATCCCACTGGCCAAATTAAGGCCGGGAACTTGCATGGCAGGTTAATATCACAGGCAGGATGATACCCCCTGCAGGAAGGATATTGACATGTCCATCAGCAACCTTTTGTTAACAGCCAGAGACTCCCTATTTGCCCACAGGATGGCTATCGACATCACCGGTGGAAACGTCGCTAATGTAAACACACCCGGTTACACACGCCAGCGGCTAGACCTAAGGTCTGTTGGTAATGCCAATATCAGAGACGCGAGTGCTCAGATCGGCGTTGCCATTAATAGTGTCGTTCGAATTTATAATCAGTACATCGAAAATCAGGTCATCGAACAAAATCAGAATTTAAGCTATAGCGATACCATCCTGCAGGGTTTACAGAACATCGAGCGCATGCTTGATGACACGAGTGGCAATGGTCTTAACGACCGGCTGAACAAATTCTGGTCATCTTGGGAAAAACTCTCCAACAATCCCATGGGAAAGGTGGAGAGAAACGACCTGCTCTTTGCGGCGATAAACCTTGCCGAAACGATCAATTCCTACAAGCAGAATCTCGATACGATCAACACGGACATGAATCGCAGCATTTCTGAAACCGTGTCCCAGATCAACAATAAGGTAGAGGAGATCAGAGACCTGAATGAAAAGATCCTAGGGACGGGGAGCAATGAAACTGAGAGCCGAAGCGCCTTACTGGATAACCGTTCCCAAGCTCTGAAAGATCTGAGCAACATGATTAACATCAGGGATCTGGAAAATTCCGACGGCACGATTAATGTGTTTCTGCCCAACGGAGAACCACTTGTGCAAGGCAAGACAAGCCAGATCCTTGCCGTCGAACCCGATGTGACCGGTTTATTAAGTAACATCTATCTGACCAATAAGCCCGGCGAATCACTCAACAGCATTCTGACCAAGGGCGAGCTCGGCGCCTTTATTCAGTTACAAAATACGGTCATCCCCAAATACGTTACATATATAAACGATTTTGCAGAAGCCATATCAACTCGCGTGAATGAGTTGCATACAAGCGGGTACGATGCATACAAAAACATAGGAGTGGATTTCTTTGTTATTGCAGACGTAGACAACCCGTCCGGTACCATTGGCGTCAACAGCATCATCACGGCCGATGCCAATAGAATTGCCGGCTCCGAGACAGTGATCGGAGATGGTGAAATAGCAAGCAGAATTGCCGCAGTTCAGAACGAACTGCTCATGGACGGTGGAACAGCGACACTCAATAACTTCCTTGCCTCCATGGTCGGAGAGATAGGGAGTCAAGTGGACGATGCGGAAATGGACAGCGACTACCAGACTATTATCATGAACCAGTTGCAGAACCAGAGGGAGTCCATATCCGGAGTATCGATCGATGAAGAGATGATCCAGCTGATGAAGTATCAGATGGGTTACACAGCCGCAGGAAAGCTTGTTGTTTCAGCGGAGGAAATGCTGGATACAGTGATCGAGCTTATCAAGTGAGGAATGACCTATGAGAGTCACGGACACGATGAGATACAATACGGCCATCAGCAACATTTTCAATGCCCAGGCCCAGTACAACGATATCTCTGAGAAATTAGCGAGCCAAAAAAACATAAACCGGGCCTCCGATGATCCGGTTGCAGCCACAAAGATCATCGAGATACAGCGGGACAAAGCGGCAAATGCACAATACAAGAGGAATATGGACTCTACCAATTCCTGGCTTACGGCAACCGAATCTTATTTACTTAGCGCTTATGACTTGCTCGTCAAGGCGCAGGAGATAGCTGTGGGGCAGGCAACCGCAACAGCCAGCGAAGCGACAAGGAAAATTATGGCTGCCAGTGTCAAATCTCTTATTGAGGAAATGGGGAGGTTGGCAAACGCAAAGATGGGCGACCGTTATTTGTTTTCCGGGACACGCAATGACGTTGAGCCCTTCTCGACAGAAGTGATGGATGCGACTATTGAGTCAGCAGCCACTGCTGCGGACAATACATTTCAAGGAACCGTCTTATCATCAGGTGCTTATACAGGCAGTACCAATAAGACCTATGTCGTCAAGATTACAGACGTCACCACAGTCGGTGAGTTTCTTGGCGAGGCAGAATATCAATTGTCCAGCGATGGCGGTAAAACATGGGGTGTATCAGCTACTCTTCCGGCAGGCGGTTCCATCAATCTCGGTGAAGGCGTGACCCTCACATTTGATGATTTCGGTGGAACGGAGGGATTCGGCGAGAATGACATTTTTTACGTGAACGCCGTTGCCGCTGGTTACTATCGGGGCAACGATGAATCGTTGTCGATGCCAATCAGCCGCATAACAAGTGTTGACTATAATATCAAAGGTTCTGAAGCCTTCACTGCTGCCGGCAGCAATAATGTAGATATCTTCAAAACACTCAATGACCTGTATGATGCCTTGAACAGTAACGATGTACTTGGCATTTCAGCCCAATTAGACAAATTAAAGAACGCACAGAATCAGGTCACGCTGAATCAGTCCCTCAGCGGCTCGAAAGCGAACTACATCGAAATAGCAAAAAACAATTTAGAAGAAGTTGACATGCAGTTGGAATCGCTGCTCTCTCAAACCCAAGACGCGGACCTTGCCGATCTTTCGACCAAGTTTGCGATGAAAGAAGTCGCTTTGCAGGCTTCATACACCATTGCAGCAAAGATCGGTAAAATGACGATTCTCGATATTCTTGAATAAAAATGTAGAAAGGCGGATAAATGCTCATCCTGACAAGGAAGTTGGGAGAATCCATCACGATAGGCGATGATATCAAGATCACTTTTTTAGATATCAAAGGAAAGCAGTTACGGATGGGGATAGACGCCCCTAAACACGTCTCGGTGTATCGTGGTGAGATCTATCAGGCGATTCAGGAGCAAAATCTCGAGGCCGCAGCGTCTGATCTCCACATATCGAAGGTCTGGGAAAGGTTGATAAAAAAGTAATTAACGGAGTTCGGAGCAAATACCCTATACCACTATTAATGAACGGGGCGATGATCAAGATATACCGAATAACAAAAGGGAGTAAGGATTGTGAAAATCAAAACGACACGCTTTGGCCAGATCGACATAAATGAATCCGAACTGATTGTGATGAAAGGTCCCATTTTGGGCTTTGAACACCTTCGCCGTTTTGTACTTCTGATTCATGATAGATCCACACCCCTTTGTTGGTTACAATCCGTTGAGGACCCTTCCACCGCCTTCGTGGTTATCAATCCCCGCATCATAAGACCGGATTATAACCCGCCGATTGTCGAAGGGGATGTGGAATTCCTGGATATTAAAAAAAATGAAGAGATCGCCCTCCTCGCCATTGTCACAGTGCGTTCTCAGCCCTTTAGGGTAACGGCCAATATCAGGGCACCCATTCTGATCAATGCCGAAAACCGAATGGCACGTCAGATTGTTCTTGATGATCCTGGGTATCCAATCCAGTACAATGTCATCGACCACAAGGCGGACGTAAACAAAGGCGTATCATTGACAGGCGGTGGATGGACGAAAACAACAGGCCGTCTTGCACAACAGACGATAGTGTGATCGAAATAAATTACAGACGGGATGGCTGCAGCAGCGGGATTTTAATGATTCAAATTAAATCTGCCTATTGAAAATCATCCCTGCCAGTTCGCTCATTTTGGCGTACAAATTCTGGAGTTCTTTCGCGGGTATTTCACGGACCACCTCACCAGTATCTTTATTCACGACAGTAACTGCTATCTTTTCACCACGCTCTCCATATGCGGAATACTGAAGACTGACGTTCATACTGTCGATCTGGTCCTGCATATCCTCGATCATCTGTCTCATCTTTTGATGGTTGACTTCTGCATCCTCAGCTGATGCCTGTCGTGCTTGACCAGATCCGGTCTGCGATATCGATACAGCTGCAATCGCCGGTCCACCAGTTATTGCGCTATTCGCCTCCATGGCTCTGATTTCCACGTTCTTCACTTCCTTTCGCTTATGCTCTTTAAATCTCCTATCGGTATTGCAAAACTAAAACTTGAATCAACATGATGGGCGATCAGGTACGCACGCTAACAAATTTCGGTATTCGTTGTGTGATGCCTGCATATCCTTGGAGCCCTTCTTTTTTTTGATTAATACTCACCATTTCCTTTTTTAAAGCATCACAACTGCGGACCGCCATGGCAGCGCAATCCTGATTTATAGCATTGATCCGCCTTAATTTACCGTAAAGATCATCCAATACTCTTGTCACTCGCCGGATGACCGCTGAACGTTGATCGAGCGGAACTGAATGCCAATATCGCTTGATTCGTCTATCTATTTCGTTAATATGCCTTATTATCTCATCACGTTGCTTGATAAACCGATTGACAGCATCGATTTCCTCGGTTTCAACTGCTTCTTTTAAAAACCCCGTGACGGACAGAAACTCGTCGTAAGCTCTACCCTTCTCTGCCAACGTTTCAGATAACTCCTCAGTTGGATTTATCCCTTCCATTGCATCTATCTCCCCGGCTACAAGATCGAATTAGGCACTCCACATTCTTGCCGTTGCAACCGGCCTGTTGTCCATATGGGGAGGCATCCCGCCTATCATCTCCGGTTTATAATTATTACCCTCAGTGGGTAAAATGATAGCCTTCCAAGCCGATTCAAGCTCTTCCAACATTGCAATAATCGATGCAAACGCATTCAGATCCTTTTTTATATCGGCTTCCAGGAGGCAGCGTGTCATATATTTATAGAGTTTATCAAGATTTCTGGCTATGGAGCCGCCTTTTTCGAAGTCTAACGCATTGTTCAACTCACAGATGATGTCGAGCGTCTTCTGTAGGTTTTTTGCTTTTTCTTCATATTCCGTTGCCAAGTAATGTTCTCTTGCGGCCTTTAGATTAAGAATTGCCTGTCGATAGCAGAAGAGGATCAATTTCTTGGGATCCGCTGTCAAAAAACTGATTTCTTGGTAAGCACCCATCCCTTTTTCCACCATTTTCTTCTCCTTTTGATAACTATCGGAAATGTATTTTTTCACCAGTTCTAAAAAGTAGATTATTCATTTTCTTTAATCATCTCCAGCCATTGGACGCGGCATTGACCTGACCGGCAAGCCATGCACTTTGGCTTTGTATTTTACTTAAGGCCATTTCCATGGCCACAAAGCGGTTCACCATTGCTTCTTGTTTCAGGGCAAGCCGTGCCTCCATTTCGCTGATCTGCGTGGTAAAATTGTCAACGCTGTCCTGTAAGGATTGCTGTTTGAACGGTACATAGCCGGTGACAGTGTCAGTAATATTGAAAAGGATATTATCGAGGAGTGCCGCCAGGCCGAGTGTCAGTGTTACAGTTCCTGCATCAGTGCCGTTCGTTGATCCTGTGTATTTGACCGATAAGCCAGCGGTGTTGGCATTGTCCTGAGCCCCAGTCAGATTCTGGCCAGAGCCGGTGGCCGTCTCACCTTTGATGGATCCTGCCACATCCTGACCGGTATAGGTACCATTTACCAGGCCGAGGTCGAGATCGCGCGTCGTACTTTGATTGTATGTTCCCAGTGTCAGGCTGCCGCCGCCCTGATTGTTGGCGGTAAGCGTCAGGGAAATGGAAGAGGCACCGGTTGTCAGGTCTTCGACATAGATCTTACCGTCACGGAGTACCGCATCCACCGTTGTGCCCTGGGCAATGTAGGCGTTTTCAATCGCTGTGAGCAGACCGTTTATGTTATCCGTTGTTGTATCCGTCACCGTGTAGGTGCCACTGATAGGGGTTGCTCCATCACGGGCCATGCCGCTTATCGAGATCGTGTCGCCATTGGCTACATTCGCCCCGTACACATCGCTCCAAGTGGTAGTTCCGGTGACATACGCTGCACCATTTGTGGAAACTGTAGTATTGGCCGTGGTGGTATAGATCATATGATCATAGTTCAGATCCGTTGCAACCTGTGAGACAGTAAAGCTACCGCCACTGCCGTAGTCGTTATTATGAAGCATCAGGTGGTTGCTTCCGTCGTCATCGGCGTTCATGGCGATGGCATAGCGTCCAACCACACCACCTGTATTCGAAGTGAGCACGGTCCCGAAATCGAGACCGCCGATGGGGGTAACTTCAAAGGACAGCTGGCTTGTTCCAGTAAATTTATCGGTCAGCGTAATACGGCCAGAAGTGCTGATGGAAGCAGTCACCTCGTTCGAGTAAGCATTCTCTATCGCGGAAAGCAAGCTCTGCACTGTATCTGTGGTCGGTTCGGTGACTGTATAGCTCCCCGATATGGCTGTCCCACTCCTTGAAGTCCCGGAAAATTCTAAGATGTGATTAGGATCCACCAATGACACTCCAGAGATGTTATCCCAGGTAGTGCCTGCCGTAATCGCCGTAACGTTATCATCCTGTTTCAGCTCCTGACTGCCGGAAAGCGCTTGTGTGTAAACGGCGTTGAACTCCGTATTGACGGCATTGATAATATCGTTCAGGGTCATGCCAGCTGTAATAGCGATGTTTGCAGTCGCACTGCCTTGAGTAATGGTCAGTGTATCATCAGCGCCGCCTGCGGCAAGATCGACACTTCCTGTCTCTATAGCACGGGTGGCGGCACGATCGATATGAACTTGGTAGGGGCCTCCTGCCTGTGAGTCTCTTGTAGAGGTTATATATGCAAGGCTTGTGTTGGAGGTGCTCCCCTGAACCGTATAGAGCGCCTTTACATCATTGAAATTGGTTTGCAGGTATCCGGTCAAGAGGGTATCGTCGATAGTCAGGAGTTGGTCGTTGTCCAAATTAATGCCTATCATTCCAATGATCGAGAAGTTACTGTTCACCCCCCAGACAGTCTGAGTGATTAGCGCCGAAATATCCGATTTGGCGGAGGAGAGCGTACCATCACCAAAGAGAACGCCGCCTGTTGTTTTTTTCTCGGTGTCATAGGAGAATTGGGTGTTGATATAGGACATTAGATCATTGTATTTGGTGACAAAATCTTGGATGGTGGTTTTAATGGCATCCAGGTCGCGCCCCACTGTAAGGTTGACGGTAACCGGGTCAAGCGGGTCCTCCTCTTTAATGAGATTCAGGGTAGTACCGGTAATAACGTCCGTGATGGTGTTGGACTCATTTGTTACAGTGACGCCGTCCAGGATGATGGCGGCATCCTCACCGGCGATAATCTCCCTCTGCCGTGCGGTGCCGTTGCCGAAATCGGCATCCGCCGTTACGAATTCCAGTTTGGAATTGGCATCGGCAATCTGATCCGTGAGATTTACTACCAGAACGCTTCCCCCGGAGAGGTCATCCACGCGGATCTTACCATCACTCGTCACATAGGCGAGGACGTTGCCGTAACTTGTCTTGATCTGATCAAGAAGGTCTTGGACCGTCGTGGAGCTGCTGATATTGAAGGGGGTATTAACAGCCACATTGGAGGTATTCGTCCCCCCAAGCGTAATATAATCACCCGCAGGAGATCCCCCTGCCGTGAAGGTGTTATAGCCGTCGATATCCTTGAGGACCGTGGCGGCTGTGATATAGCCGCCATTGGATGTCATGGAGATGCCCGAGACCTTACCCTCGACATCGGCGCTGCTGTGGTCCTGGATCCCCAAGGTGTTCCATATGTTTGTGTTGGTTACATCGCCGAAGGTCTGGGTCCCGTCGACCTGCAACCGATAATACTTTGTATTGTCAACGACCTCTTCGATCACCGAGGCGCTCACACCGGCCGGCAGTCCAACTGCATTATTAATCGCGGTTTTGATGTCCGTAAGCGATGTGTTGAGGTTAATGGTCACAGCAACACCGGCGATGGTGACGCTGCCCGATTCTCCTGAGGTGAGGCCCAGCAGTGAACTTACGGCTGATGTTGCCGATATGAAACGGTCGCTTTGTGCGCCCAAGGTGATGGAATTCTTTATCGTGGCCGCCTCATTATCTTTCCATCCAAAGGTCTGCACCAGATTTACCGAAGAACCATTCAGTAGGCTGATGCCATCGGCGCCTGTTGTATCGCTCGTTAGGATCAGTCGGTAATCGTTGGCGCCGAAATTGATTACGGAAGCGGTTACCCCGGAAGGTGAACTGCCCGTATTCAGATTGTTGATGCTCGTCGCTACATTTGCCAGCGTATCGGTGGCGTTTACAGTCAAGGCCTTGCCGTTGATGATGATTTTCCCGGCATAGTTGCTCCCCAGGGCCGTGGTCTGGTTTGTGAAGGGATTGGAGGAGAGTTTCTGTGCCTTGGCCAGGTTTGTGACCCTGAGGCTGTAGGTGCCTGCCGCCGCTGTGGTCGTGGTGGAGACGGAAAGCAGGTCATTGCCCTCGACAGTATTGCTATTTGTGGACATGGTGGCAGTGAAGACCTGAAAAGCATCCGAATCCTTCAATCTTGCCACTGCGGTCTTTAAGCTCAGAAGCTTTGAATTTGCTGTCTGCCATTCCGTAAGTTTTGTTTCTGTATCGGTTTTTTTTGCCGTCACAAGATCCACTGGACGGTGTTCCACGGCTATTAATTGGTCTATCATCGACCGCCAGTCAAAACCACTGGAAAGTCCGGAAATCAGATTTGTACTGAGTGCCACGGTTTTCTCCTTATGAACTTCAATTGGAATATAAATCCAATTTCAAACTAAATATCGGCAAATTTTGCCAGAAACTTTAGGCTTTTACCCTTTAAATATAAGGAGAGCAATAATCCTGCCAGAGGCTTGGAATATATTTCTCAAAAAAAGAGCCCCGCATCTTTTTATAATGCGGGGCTCCATGGTAATAGGGTCATGTTGTCAGTTAACTTACCGATTGACGAATCCTAAAGAACCTCTGTTATTGAAACAACGCCAGTATCTGCTGTGGCGCCGAGTTCGCTTGCGCTAACATGGCGGTACCGGCCTGGAGCAGGATCTGGTTCTTGGTGAACGAGGTCATTTCAGAGGCCATATCCACGTCACGGATGACCGACTCTGCGGCCGTGGCGTTTTCAACGGTGGTGCTCAGTGTCGCTGCGGCATAACCCAGCCTGTTCTGCGCGGCGCCGATGTCGCCCCGCTTGGTGTTCAGCGAGCTGATCGCGCTGTCCACCGTGGTCAGGAACGCCTGAGCTTCTGTTGCCGAGTCAAGCTGATCCGCGACCAGGCCGGCATTCAGTGAAGCCGCCCTCACGCCGGAGAGCAGGATGCCGATGCGGTCGTTATCGGTATCCTTTGCGCCGATCTGGAAGTCGGAGGCAACACCTGTTAATGCGGTGATCGTGCTGACCTGCGCAGTGGCGCCTCCTGTGAGGCTGTCATTGAGCGACAATGTCAGTCCAAGTGCCGCAAACTTCTGAGAAACGGTCGTGCCTGCGGTCGCGTCCGTGATATCATTGACGGTCTGTGAGTACTGGACGCCGCTGATCGTGGCGCTGACCGTGATGTTGTGCGTGCCTGCGGCGCCGATGGTCGCCGTGACGGTATAGACTACTTCGGACTGCAACCCTGATGCACTGGCCAGACCGTTACCGGCCGTGAAAGTGCTGGCGGAGGATGCAGCGACACCGAAAGATCCGTCCAGAAGCTTTGTTCCGGAATATTCCGTAGAGTTTGCAATCCGGTCGATTTCGCTCAGGAGCGCATTCCCTTCCGCGTTGATCTTGGCGAGGTTGGCGCTGGCATTGGCAGAAGCGGCCTGCGTCGCAAGCTCCTTCAGCCGGGTCAGCATGTTGCCGATCTGGTCCATGGCGCCTTCCGCCACCTGCAGAAGTGAATTGGCCTCGGACACGTTCCTGCTTGCTACTTTGTAGCTCGCGATGTCGGCGCGGAACTGCTGCGAAACGGAAAGCCCAGCTGCATCATCCGCTGCTCTGTTAATACGATAACCTGAAGACAACCGTTCCAAAGATTTGGAAAGTCCGGCATCAGATATGCTCAAGTTCTTGTGGGCGTTGAGCGCCGCGATGTTGTTCTGAATTCGTAATCCCATGATCTTTAATCCTCCTTGATTTTAGTTTTTGGCATCCTTGCCGTGTGTAATTTATGCAATCTAATGACTGCCTAGCGGGGAACTGTTACCATTCTTGAAGAAGCCCGTTTCACCTCCTTTCGAGGTTTTGTCCCCCTATATCTGACACCATTATCGGCAGTGTATGAAAAATACTTTAGGAAGGATTGAAAAGAAGCAGAACGTCCTCCTAGCCCGAGCAAGAGATAATAATCAAAGGTATGGATAGCATGCTCACGCCTGAGAAAGGTGTAAATTCAGTATGCAAACCAAGGGCTGCTATTGGTAAAAAATTCTTTATCGAACGGTTGGGAGAAATGATCGATTATGAAGAAGTTTAGTAGAAGACAGGTCGCTTAATAGAAAAGATACAGTGTTAATCATCCATTTTTATAATCTATAATAACGGTAAAGCCTCTGAAACTTCGGCAAGAACATTTGAACTGTAGCTCGTCCTCACACTCAGCCACAGAAACAGCCTGCCATGCATAACAAGTTAATTGGGAGTTTATCATACACAAAACCTATCTTTCGTCACGTATTCCAGAGCACACCTGTGTCTTACAGACGCCAAATAGGGTTATATTTCTTCTTCAGCCGCTGGTGTTCGGATTTCAGCTCGGCTTTTGAGAGAAAACGAGTCTCCCTCATCACGGCTTCTGTTTCCAGGAGATCCGTTTCTGACCATTCGATTCTTGTGTGGTGGCCGCAGTTTTTCCAACGTTCAAATTCCTCGCATCCCGGATAAGGAGTGAGGATCGAAAAGGCAAGACTGTCCGGCTCGATGGCATCAATAAGGGCTTCTGTTTCCTTGATCGTTGCATACGATTCGCTTTCCGATCCGATCATGAAATAGCCGCGCCTTTTAAGTCCGGCCCTTTTAGCCCCCTGAAATGCCTCCCTGATCTGTTGAGGGGTGATGTCTTTTTTTATTTCCAGCAATATATCCGGTGCGCCACTCTCTACCCCCATCCAGACTTCCACGCAACCGGCCTGCTTCATCAGAGCAAAGAGAGCCTGGTCCACCGTATCGACCCGGGCATTGCAGGCCCAAGCAATATTCATTTTGTCCCTGATCATTCCTTCGCAGAATTCCTTAATCCTCTTTTTTGAAATAGTGAAGGTATCATCGGCAAAATTTATGCGATCCACGCCATACATGCGTTTCAGGATCATTATTTCCCGGATAATATTGGCAGCCGAGCGTGCGCGCCAGCTTCTCGTCCATACTTCATGTGATGCACAATAGGTACATTTGAAGGGGCATCCCCTACTGGACAAGACCCAAGCGCCGCGATCACCGAACCGTTTATACCCGATTTCGAGGAAACGCAGCTGATCGAACAATTCACGGTCCGGAAAAGGCAGCGCATCGAGATCAGCTATGAGTCTGCGTTGGGGGTTATGAGTAATCTTGCCGTCTGAACCTCTAAAAGAGACCCCCGCTATGGTTTCGACAGGCCCGTTATTGTCGAGAACGGTCATCAATTCGAGCAATGTCTTCTCTCCTTCGCCACGGACGACATAATCTACCACCGGATATTGAAGCGTTTCCCAGGTCTCTATGGTGGGATGCGCACCACCGAATACTGTGATTGTCTCCGGATTCATCTCTTTTATTTTCTTGGCCAAGGGAAGGGCGTGACCCATCATGGGTGAGGTTGCGGTGAAACCGACGACATCCGATCCTTCGCAAAGTCTCAAAATAGAGTCGTCATCTTCACAAAATGCTGAAACGATAATACGTACCTCATAATGCCCATATTCCTTAAGGTAACTTGCCAGATATCCTAGGTTAAGCGGCTCATGGATATAAGCGGGATTGTATTTACCTGCTAAGGGCTGGATCAACGTAATTTTCATGATTTTGTTTCCAAGATGCGTTTGATTTGCCCGACCATATATTCAATTTCCGAATTGGTCATGGATGCGTAACATGGTAAAGACAGAACCGTATCGCCGATACGCTCCGTAACCGGCAGTTGGATGTCACTGCTTTCAAAAACCGGCTGATGGTGTACCGGAGGGAAATATATTCGCACCGTTATCCCCGCTTTGTGTAGCTCGTCATAGAGAAGGTCCCGCAATGGTTTGTTTTCCAAACGGACTGTATACAGCATGTAGGTATGGAGACAATGTGCGGGTGCAAGGGGGAGGTACAATCCTTTGATACTTTTTAATCCATCACTAATCCTTGCTGCAACCCGCCTCTTGTCTTCGATGATTTGAGACAGTTTTCTAAATTGACAAATGCCCATTGCCGCCTGCATCTCCGTCATCCGATAGTTGAACCCGAAACACACGTGATGATAAAGACGGTCCTGCCCATGATTCTTCAATAATCGTAATCTGCTGTTCAGCTCTTCATCATTCGTAGCCAGTACCCCTCCCTCGGCAGTGGTGATGATTTTTGTGGGGGTGAAGCTGAACATTCCTGCACTGCTAAGGGTTCCAACCTTTTTCCCCTTGTATTCCGCTCCCAGGCTTTCGGCGGCATCCTCAATGACCGTTATGCCCCATTTGGCTGCCATATCGCAAATGGGATCCATTTCTGCTGCAAGCCCGCCGTAATGTACAGGCATGATCGCCTTGGTTTTCTGGGAAATCCGACGCGACACGCTTTCCGGATCGAGCCCGAAGGTATCTGGGGATATATCAGCAAATACGGGAGTGGCTCCAACGTGAACAACTGACGAAACTGTCGAAAAAAAGGTAAATGAGGGGACAATGACCTCGTCACCAGGACCTATCCCCAGGGCCAGCAGGGTCGCATGCAGCGCCACTGTTCCGTTAAAAAAAGCTATCACATGATCAACCCTGAGATAATCGGCCAGCAACCGTTCGAATTCGGCTACCTTTTCCCCTTCATTGATCCAGGTTGAGCGTATGACAGCGGCAACGGTCTCGGCATCTTCTTCCGAAAGATTGGGCTTGATCAGAGGAATTTTCATCATAGAGCACATTTCTTTGCACCAAAGGAAGTGACATGAAACAGGCGCTCGTGACTCCATGTGCCGATCTCGGCGTTCGCTTGTTCAAAATCCTCCATTATACCTATATCTTTCCAGTATTCGTCGATTTCAAAGCATTCCACGTTCCTGCCGTTTTCTTTCAATACCTTGATGAGTTCCGGGAAATCCATCTTTTCGCCCTTAGGAATGTAATCCAGCAACTCGGGAGATGCCGCATAGATGCCCGCGCCCACGTCAAAGAAATACTGCGGTTTTTCCTCGATACTTTCGAATATCCTCCCGTTAGATTTGATGACACCGTAGGGGATATCCAATTTATATTTGATGATCCCGACAGTGAGGGTGGCACCTGCGGCTGCGTGGGTCTCCATGAACCTCCTCAGGCTGAGATCCGTCAGGATATCTCCATTCATGATGAGAAAAGGTTCTGCAAGATCTTTTTCAATCAAGGAAAGCGCCCCGGCAGTCCCCATTTTCCTCTCTTCTGTGGTATATTCAATCGTTACACCAAATTTCCGGCCGTCCTGAAAATAGGCTTTGATGAGATCGCCCTGATAGCCTGTTGTAACGATGAAATCCCCAAATCCCTCATTCTTCAGTTGCTTGATCACTATTTCTAAAATAGGTTTTTCCCCTATGGGGAGCAAAGGCTTCGGGATGATCTGCGTGTAAGGCCTCAGGCGAGTTCCTTCACCACCGGCCATGATGACTGTCAACATATATCTTCTCCTTCAATCTCAATACACGAATTTCCTTGTTTTATAAGCCGCCAGATTATCTGCAACCCATGAGATTGTTTTTACCAAACCTTGCTCCAGTGATGTCTTTGCTTGCCAATTCATCATACACCGGGCCTTGTCTGGACAGGATAGCAGTTTCATAACTTCGCTCTTTGCAGGGCGCGTCCTGTCTTTCTCGACAGTGATACTGATCTCGCGCTTCACTATAGAGGCGATCGCTTCGACAAGCTCTTGAATGGTAACACCTCTTCCGGTCCCCAAATTGATCGTTTCCCCGGAGAGATTGTTTGTTTCCGCAGCAGCGATAAAACCCGCAACAGTATCATCGATAAAGGTCATATCACGTACAGGATCGAGAGAGCCTAGCCTCACCTCTGGTCCCTGTAATACCTGAGAAATAATAGTAGGGATTACTGCTCGGGCAGATTGGCGAGGGCCATAGGTATTGAATGGCCTAACTGTGACTGCGGGGAGTGAAAATGACCGGCAATAGCTTTCCACCAGTTTGTCAGCGCCTATTTTACTTGCAGAATAGGGGGATTGGCCTTGGAGTGGGTGTCCCTCATCGATAGGGGTATAAAGTGCGGTTCCGTAAACCTCGCTGGTCGAGGTATGCACAATCTTCTCTACCCGTGCCTCCAATCCGGCCTGGAGTATATTCAGAGTCCCTTTGATATTTGTCTCCACATAAGCTGCCGGAGCCATATACGAATAAGGGATTCCTATCAATGCAGCCAAATGAAATATCATATCGTGACCGATAACCAGTTTTCGTATAGCATCGCCGTCCCTGACATCCCCTAGTATGACACGAAGGCCAGCGTGATCCTTACTGGATAATTCTTCAAGCCAGCCGTGGTTGTCCCGGGAGTTATAATGGATGAGGGCAGTGATATGTGCTCCTTTTCTCAAAAGTGCTTCCGTCAGATGGCTTCCTATAAAGCCACCCGCACCTGTGATGAATATTTTCTTTTTTTGCCAGTCCATACATTACCTACCGTTTGATATCCAAATGACTATCGAGCTCAAAGCATTGAATAAGTTTCAAACAGCCCAAATAATGTTCCCGGGCGGTCTTATAATCTTGTTTCATCCAAGCTGCCTTTGCCAGCCCGAGTATCGCCTTCAGATACAGATGCATCGGTAACTTATCGATTTCGATAATCTGCAGGAAGATATTTTCTGCCTTGTCGGGTTTTTGAGACCGAAGTAGCTTCCAGCCAGAGGTCAAGGCATCATACTGTGAAGACAAGTCCATACCATTGAATCCTTTGCTGTGATATCCATCGCGTTTTTCGTTTACCTTCAATTGGTAATAGAGTGTCTCCACATCAGTCCAGTTTTTCCGATAATCCGCCCGTTCGCGCACCTGTTGGTAGCTGGCATTGACAAATTTCCCCTTCTTCTCCTTATCGAGGAGAAGTTCCACAATGGCACTTGCAACCGCATCAGGTGAATGACGATCGACGAGCCGTCCGTTTTCTCCATCCGTAATCCACTCGCGCATGCTTTCAATATCACTCGCAACAACAGGTGTTTTACAGGCCATGCATTCCAGCATCGAACAAGCAGAACCATCCGTATCGCGCAATGTGACCATAACGTCCGCAAGATTATACAGAAGAGGCATTTCAGCAAAATCGATATCCTCAATAAACCGTACATGATCCTGAACCTGCATTTTTCGGACGAGTTCCTGGAGGGATAAGCGATACTCCGAAAAGGAAGAACCATCCGACAGATAGGTCTTCAGAAGGAAAACTGTATTTGGAACCCTGGCCACCACCTCTGGAATCGATCGAATAATGATGTCGATATTGGAGGGCGGCTTAAACTGCCGCGGGCTTAAAACCACTTTTTTACCTAAAACCTCCAGCTTTTTTGCGAGCGCGGTAACATCGCATCCGGGCCGAAAAAAATCCATATCAATTCCGAATGGAATGTATTCGAGGCCGTCTTTATCACCTCTCAGTTTACCCGTAGCTTGTAGTAGATCCCGAGAATCGGCGGTAACCAGAGGGCTTTCTTTCAGGCAGAAATTCGTAAATCGCCTGTGAAAATCATTTTGCGAATCCAGAAATACATCCGAGCCCCAAGCGGTGGTGACATACGGCTGAAAGCCCGTAAATGCACCCCACCAGCACCATAGCGTGAGGTAATGCCCATGGAGGATGTCCGGGTTTATCTCCTCAATCAATCGATTGAGTTCAAATACCGTGTGAACAAATACCTCCCCGAAGTCATTTGCCGGCATATTCTTGTCTGTTAATCTGGGAAAGTGAAGACTGACTCCCTGCAGCCCCTCCGTATGTTGGGAGGTATCGAAAATATGAACCTCATGCCCTCGCTCCTGGAAAAATCGGGCGTACCGTTTGGTGTGCTGGCTCCGACAGTCGGCGAGATAGAGAAGCCTCAAAGGTTTTTTTCCTAAAGAGCGAGGCTTTTTATGCACGGCACGAACAGCTTTGTCATTGTCAGAATGGATTTTGAATTCATTCGCCGTCTCGGGAAATAACGACACGATTTCCCTTGCAAGGGCTATGACTCTTGTATCCGAGGGATTAACCGCTAGGGAGGCTTTAAGATGGGAGTTTGTTTCCAACAAGAATATCTCAAAACCTCCACCCGTAGGGTAGTTCTTGCACTGTTTCCAGAGAATATCAGCGACTTTCTGATGAAAGCGAGCTTCTCCTTCCTTCTCGTCTAATATCTCCCAGTTTACCTCCGGGAAAAGCTCTTGCTTCGTGTAAAGTTCCAACATTTTTCTCAACATCGCCAGCGATGAGTTGGCGCGTTCGATCATACTACCCGATGACATATTCCCCTCATGGCGGCGATAAAAATACAGGGGTTCTTTAAGGGAAATAAATTTTGAAACATGCTTTGGCAGCCGTGCAATGAAATCGTTGTCCGAATCCCGCAAGAGTGTGTTATATAGACCCACCTCTTCAGCAATGCGACGGGGGATCATCATCGAGGCCTCAGGAACAACATTTCTGCCGCTTTGAAATAGGATAGGAACTATTTCCTCGCAACGATAATCTTGGTAAGCCCATCCCGTGCCCAGCCGCGCGCCGTCCGGGCGCATAAACTCCAGATGAGGATAAACCACGAGGGATTCACCAGGATTTTCTTGGAAAACGCGGATTTCTTTTTCCAGCAGGCTCGGGTCGATCAGGTCGTCGGAGTCGATGATGAGCAAGTAATCTCCCCGTGCCTTGTCTCGGGAAAAATTCCGAGAATCTGCAAGACCACTGTGCTCTTTATAAAAATATCGTATCCTGGAATCATCAAATCCGGCTATCACCTGCCGGGTATTGTCGGTGGAGCCGTCATCCACAATGACAACTTCGAAGTTACGATACGTCTGATTCAAAACGCTCTGCACTGTTTCCGCTATGTACTTTCCGGTATTCCACGTGCACATGAGGATACTAATCAAGGGGGAAACCTTTTCCTTGGTATGGCTGCATGGTTTAGCTACTTTGTGGTTTACCGAATTACAGGTATCGGTGTTCTTGTTACCGAAAGAGATAATCAAACTCCCGTCCACGGCGTTCGGGTGCTCTTTATTGAACTCAAGCGAGATCTGCTGGAGCGGCCCCGCATTCGGTAACCGTCCTAGAAAGGCCACGCTGTCGATGAATCCGATGGAATATTCTCTATGGAGAGCGAGTCCCGCCTCCCGAAAATAGGATTCCATCGAATACTCCGGCTTTTCGTAACCGTACTGCCATGTCCCGGTCTTTTCTGCATACCACTTGGCGATCCTATAAAAAGCGCACTGCGCATTGGGAACAGTCGTGACGATAATCCCCTTCGATACACGCATCATCTCTCTCAACGCCTGGATTATTTCAGCCGCTGGAAAATGCTCCAATACCCCAAAGCTTGTCACCACATCAAAACTATTATCAGCAAACGGGAGGCAGAGCATATTCCCTCGGATAAAACTTGCCTCTAATCCTTGGTGATCGAACACTCTCCTGCTCAATCGTAAGGAATCAGGCGACATGTCAAAGAGGGTCATGCGCGCACCATATTGCGCCAGCGACATCCCCGTCCCACCGGTTCCACACCCAACGTCAAGGACTTTTCTGCCATTGACACCTACATGGCTGATAACATTATCCGCAATCTCTTGATGGGAAGGTTCCTTGAGGATATCTTCCACTCTAACCTGGGTCCAGAGCGAGCTCCAAGGTGTTTCCTTCTCCTTTGGGGATTCAGTGGCGGTTTTATTCTTGCTCTCCAAATCTACATTTGCAGTACTAGGATTATCCTGAACAGTTTCCTCACTGGAGATTCCATTCAATTCTCGCAACAGTGCTTCCATGACTTTATCCATAGGCGACTGCCTATTGAATTCCTTTAAAATTAAAACTGCCGCATCCACGCGATTAAGATTTCTAAACAAAGCGACAAGATTAATAACAGCGTCCTTTTGCCGGGGGGCTATCGTAAGACAGGCTCGGAAATGTTTGATTGCCTCTTCAGTGTTCTCATTCTGAAAGGCAATGACTCCGAGATTGTTATGGGCCTCTGCGCTCTGAGGGTAGGTTTGCAAAATCGAGGTGAAGCACTCTTTTGCCTCTTCGATCTTCCCTTCTGCAAAAAGTGCCTCGCCCTGCTTCAGTTTGTCGCGCATAATGGAACTCCCTCAGTTTGTTTTACCAGTCGATCCAATTCATCAAGACGTTTTGCAATGAAGGACAATTTTTCTCTATTCCCGCATGAATCCGGACCTTTTGCGGTCCAGTTAAGAGAGAGAGTATGATAATCAACGGGCAGCAGCGAAAGGGTGCGGAAAATCAGTGTCGCCGACTCCGGGCGATGGCGTAAAGAAAAATCTATGTCCAACAGCATCACAGCTATATCTTCCATTGTATTCAAGGTTCTGTTCCGATCCAATTCCAACTCCCGCAAAAGCTGATCTGCGTGACTGACGAAATCATCAATGGCGTTGAGTTGCAATTCAATATGACAGAGTTGCAGGAGAACGTCTGTTAATCCACTTTGAAAAAAAAGCGCTTTTTCGAAAAAGAACTTCGCATCGGCAAGGTTATGGAGGCGCAGACTTATCTCCCCTAGATTGATCCAGGGATCAATCCCGTATGGGTGTATTTCCACCGCCTTTAAGAAGGTCCGGATGGATTCCTCCAGTACCTTTTTTCGTTTAAAAATCAGCCCTAGGTTACAGAGGGCGGGATAATTCTCCGCATCTACCGTGAGGGCTGCATTGGCAACCGTAAAAGCATGATCAAGATCTCCTGCCTCGAGACAGAGGATCGTCAAACGGTTCAGCAGCATGAGATCGTCGCTTTTTAATTGGAAGATCCGCTCCAGACAGCGTCTTTCTTCCTTAGGGAGCCCGCATTTTTTGTTCAATTTTGCAAGCATGTACCATACGGACGGTTCTTCCGGGGCTTCCGCAAGGGCCCTGTCGAGATACTGCCGAGCCAGTTCGAGGTCACCGGAACGATCCATATGGAACACGCCGATGTTCCACAAAGCCTTCCATTTCTCATCGGCGATCGTATAGGCCTCCCGATAATGATCCTCCGAACGATTCTGATTGTGGAGGGATCGGAATGCATGTCCCATGAGCAGATTGATTGCCGTCCCCTCCCTCATTGTACAGTTAATAATTAATCCTGGTGCATCAGGATTCTTTTCATAAAAACGGCGCCTCTCCAGGTATTTTTCGCCAAAGGAAATAACATTCATCCACTCGCCTTTTTCAGCAGCAATCATCGCCATGGTGTAAAGCGAATCGAGGTGCTCCGGACATTTTTCCAGGGCACTCAACGAGTACTCTTTTGCCTTAACGAGATCTCCTAGGTGAAAAAAAGCAATTGCCGCATTATGGCGCGCCCAAAGGTAGAGTGGATGATCATTATGCTGCCGTTCGGCCAGATCGACGGCCAAGGTTGATTCTTCCGCAGCTTCCCTGTTCAAACCTCGTGACAGGTAGGATGTCCCAAGGTAATGGTGAGGCATGGGATTGTCCGGCTTTTCCGCAATCTGTTTCTTCAAGAGTTCCGTCGTTCTGATGAATTTCTCCGAGGCCTTTTTCTCTTCCAGATCGTAACCATAGTGCATCAATTCGATCTTGGAAGACTTGACGGAAACATGTCCCACCACTAGGTTGTGGACGATGCCTTCATAATGGATAATCCCGTTGTTCCTGAATAATCGCTCTGAATTATGACGGGCCGTCTTATTCCCTTTACTGTATGTACTGACGGTATTCACGAGGATTGCATCCACCTTGCCCGCCTCACGGGCCGCCTGTCGCAGTAAATCGCCACTGCCCGGGAGCATTTCTTCATCTGCGTCCATGATAAAGATCCAATCACTGCCGGCATAGGCAATCGACTGATTCCTGGCTTTACTGAAGCTGTTTTCCCAGGCATGGAAATAAATTTTGTCTGTAAATTTCCCGGCAATTTCTACTGTTCTGTCCGTGGAGCCCGTATCCACGATAATGATCTCATCCACGTAATCCTTTATACTTTTCAAGCACTGTTCGAGAAAAGCCTCTTCATTCTTGACAATCATGCATAAACTGATCGTCGGCTCCTTTCGTCCTTTTGCCGTCCCCGCTGGTATTTGACCAAGGAGTGTTATTACCGTCTTATCCTGGCTATCCAGATGGCGTGCCCTTTCTAGGTAACGACGGGCCCGATTCATCTCTTTTTTGTTATAGAAGTAAATTCCTATCGCCCTCAAAGCAATGAATGGTTCAGGAGCCGAGGAGGCAGCCTTTTCAAAAGCTATGGAAGCCTCATCGGGATGGCCAAGTTCGAAATGGCCAATACCGATAAGGACGTGCATATTCCATTCGTCATTTAATGAGCAGGTTACTAAATTTTCGAAAAGTACGGGCGATGTCCTTAATAAATTGATAAGCCTAATATATTCACTACCGTGCTCGATCAGTTCCGTCCATCGTTTATTGTCAAAAGAAATGAGAATAAGCATGAAATGGGAATCAATGTGTCTAGGATTTTTTTCCAGGGCCTTACGGGAAATTTCTTCAGCTCTTCTCAGGTCCTTGAGCTGGTAGCAGGACAAGGCTGCAGTATAATGCGACCAGAGGTAGAGTAAACTCTCATCATGTTTGACTTCTGCAAGACGTATCGCGGTAAGACTTGCTTCAAGAGCCTGCCAGTACATCTCCCGTCCAAGATAGGCGCGGCTCAAATAATGATACGTGACGGGATTCTCAGGATCGTCGGCCAAGTCCATTTTCAGAAGTGATACGGTACGGTCAAATTTTTCTTCCGCCCGGACCCGAGTAAGGTCATAGCCGTAATGGATGATACGGATAGGATAGATCCTGGTGTTCATCATCCCGACCGCTCTGTTATGTACCCGGCCTTCATAGTGGATGACGCCATTATTTCGGAATATGCGGACAGAATTAAGAATGCCTTCGCCTTTTTCTTGTTTGTATTTGCTTATGACTTGGACCATGATGGTATCGATCCCTTTGTCTTCAAGCGCATTGATCAGATTAGGGAGGTCTTCCTTCACCAGTTCCTCGTCGGCATCGATGATCATTATCCAGTCGCCTGTTGCATAGGCAAGGGACTGATTTCGTGCTTTGCTGAAATTTTCTTCCCAGGGATGGGAAAAAACCTTGTCCGTATACCTACGGGCGATATCAATGGTGCCGTCGGTTGATCCCGTGTCCACGATAATTATCTCGTCGGCGACTTCTTTTACGCTTTCCAGGCAATTTTCCAGATTTTCATCTTCATTCCTGACAATCATACACACAGATAAGCTTGGCTTATCCCTTTTCATTTCGGAGATGTGTGGCCTTGCATTTTGTTGTATATTCTTTTCAGGAATAGATGTTCGTTGGTTTTGATATTGTTCCTTTAATGATCCTTTCGCCAATTTTCTCTCCTTATGAAAGGTGATTTAACTTTGGATTTATTCAAACATTCTTGTCGTAAATTCTTCAAATCGTATGTCGTAGTTTTTTACCACCTGTATTCAAGCAATTATCTTGCCATAGTATCAGTTGATCTTTATATCCTTTTTTCAATCTTCCCAATCATATCAAGGGCTTCTAAATGGGACAGATCAGCCAATAATGTCTTATGGCAGTATTGAATAGCCTGCTCAAGATTGTTAGAGGAAAAACACCAACAAGCCATAATGTATTGTGCCTCCGCCCATGAAGGGGCTAAGTCTGCAGCAATCCCGAAAGCAATGCCCGCTTGCTCTTTTTGGCCAAGTTTGTCATAGATTTTTCCCAGCCCTAAAGCAGCGGGACTATAAAAAGGATTAGATCGAAGCGCTTCATTATACCAGTGCTTCGCTTCGACATAAACTTCATGAGATTCTAATAGCTCCGCCATTAAAGCTGCAGCAGGTGCATAGTCGGGCCAACTCTTCAGGAGAACTGATATTTCCGAGATAGCCGCTATCGGATCACCCCGCTTCTGTAATATTTTTGCCTTTAACCAAGTGGCACGAAGACTATGAGGATTACGTTTTATCACCTCGTCAAACAGTTGCAATGCCTCTGGATTGCCTTTACGAAACAAACAAAACGCAAACCAGAACCATGCAAGTGAATAATCGGGAGATTGCTCTGTTGCGAGTTGGTATGTTCTGGTGGCGTCTTCAGCAGCCCCATCTATTTCCTGTTTTATCCCTTTTAAAATCAACAATTCGCCAAGAGACGAAGGGACTTCAAAGTAATTAACCCCTTCAATATGACGAACGAGTGGCAATTCAGCAGGGAGGATGGAATGAACCGATTCTTCTTCAATGAGGTTTGAATAATATATTAAGCGGCGCTCCGCATGCAGCTCCTCAAGGCGATATTGCTTTACATAAGTATACGCTTCCCTGCTAACACGCTCTCGAAGATTAGTATCGCAAACAAGTATTGATAGGATTGATAGAAGGTGTTGAGGTGAATCATAAAGAAATCCATTCTCTCCATCCCGCACCGAATTCTCATATGGCGTCAGAGAGCTGAGAACAGGCACAACTCCTCTAGATGCATATTCCAGAAATTTTACATCGGATCTGCAACGATTATAGAGATTGTCTTGAAGAGGCGCGATACCAATGTCCAACTTTTGTAAAAAACAAAAATATTCATCCAATGTTCCTGCAGGAGTATAAGTACTACGCCCGACCGGCAAGGCCGTGCTCAATGTAGAATAGGTTTCTTCATCTCCCATAAAAGCAAAATTCACTTGTGGATAGATCTGCATGATCTGTCTAATAACATCTCTGACAGATTCGATGTCTTGTTTATGGCCAGAAGAACCTGCCCAGCCCAAAACGACGCGGTTAGAAGGCAGTCGATCAACCATACCCAATTCAGCCACGTGATTTTCAAAGACAACAATACGCGAATTAATAAATCGAAAGTGATCCGCCAACCCTGCCCCTGTGACCTGAACCACATCGGCCATCTTCATATACTGAAATGCCAAAGCCAGATTGACAGGATCAGAAAACCAACCTTTAATACCAACACCTTCATGTAATGCTAAAATATTATCGGAAAGCTCATATATGGTAGGACGTCTCCTCCTCTTCCTCTCATCGATTATCGGCAGGAGGTCGTGCTCGCTAAGCAGATGTAAGACAAGAATATCTGCAGATTGGCAAAGTGTCTCAAACCATGGAGAAGTGGTACTTACTGTAATGACGGTAGACCTTCCTTTTTTTCCCATAGCAATAGAGGGCTGTTGTACTCGGTAAATATAATCGCCAACCTTGCGTGTCAACATAGCAACAGCATTAACAATCAACATATGTCTCATCCATACATCATCCTTTTGCAAACATTACTGCAATTATATTATATAGTTAATTCACTAGTGCTTGTCCGTTTTCACAATGAATTTCACATCCATACACTGATTGATAATAAATTCTACAAATAGCGTATTGATAATCACCATAACAACTTACTAACCAACCACAGTGTGTTTGCTTCTTTCAAATGAGGCTCCCCGCGGTTTACCGCCGCGGGGAGCCTCATTCTTCAAAAAACGGGAGTGCTTCTTATATTCCCAGAGTTATAGAACTTCATCAATTCACGATAATATTCAGACACTAATTACGAAAATATCTTATAAATTTTCACTGATGTAAGCTAAAAGTTTAATTCCCTCCTGAAAGTCAGGATTTGTTTTCAGAGTCTCTTCTATTGCATTTTTTGCGGATTTCCAGTCACCTGCTTCAATATAGGATCTTGCCATATTGTAAAAGAGCCCTTCATCTTCAGGACGAACAAAAAGTGCCTTTTTGAAAGTCATAATCGCTTTTTCAAAATCTTTTTCCTTCCTATACTGGATACCTGAAGCATTATAGTTTTCCATTAAAGCATCTGCCGCTTCCTCGTCCTGTTCTGCCATCTCCTTAGCTGTTGAGAAATCTCCCTTCTCAACAAACGTCATAATTTCCTGAACACGTTTCTGGAGGTTGTTCGGGTCACTACTGGAAGATTCCTTCTTGTTTTGAATCTCCATCGCTGTAATGATTTCTTCTTCTTTGATCTGGATAAGCTGCTTCATAAAATCAAGGGAGGTCTCGAAATCGTCATCCTTGAAGGTAACGGGTCCGTAGAGATGCCGAAACGCCGGGGAAGAAGAAAGATCGTCCTGGAATTGGTTAATATCTTTATGTAGTTGCTTTTCATCAGCAGGGAGCATCCGAGTAGTACGTAATTTTTCCAGTACCTCCTTCAGCCCTGTTAGACATGAATAAATGTTGTTTTTTTGAAGATGGGAACGGCACTCATGAAGTCTTTTGTTTATTCGCCCTGCATCTTCCCTCTTGATAGCTCCCAGCATACTGTATCCTCCCAGAATTGCCTATGCAAGTCACCACTGGGAATAACTAGCTAATATCGTGCCATATTTTTTTGATTCAATTTTTTTATCACTCTAAACAGTATAGCCATTCTCCTCCGCGTCGATCATTGTGACAGCTGTCAAACACATGGCACGGAAATTGATAATATTTTTACCAACATCCCGGTGAGGTCGATAATGTCAATTTCACAAGTCAATATTTGCCTGTTCGATAGGTTAAATCGTCCCCATCAGCCATCGGATAATAAATCCCAAACGGAGAACTCCTCTTTCAAAGAGATCCTTCAGGCAGCCTCTCAAAACAAGGTTGCTGATGGTAAGGATAATTTAACCCCACTACCACTATCAAAAACTCAACTTATCGACATGATAAACAATATTAAATCGCAAATGGACACAAGATTGCTGCAGACGCTCTCTATGGAAACAAAGACAGAGTCAGATTTCCCTTCTAGCTTACGTTTTCTTGGTCAATTCTCGTCCCCTGAGAATAATATGTCAAATAAATGGCATTCAGCACAAAATGATGACATCCAAAAGGAGAATACTGATCTCAATAGAATCATCGCCCAAACAGCTAATATGCATGGAGTTGATGAAGCACTGGTAAAAAGTGTAATAAAAGTGGAAAGCAATTTTAATTCGAAAAGTACCTCATCGAAAGGTGCAATGGGATTAATGCAGCTCATGCCGGATACTGCGAGGGAATTAGGCGTTCGAAATCCGTATGATCCGGTCGAAAATATTGAAGCTGGAACTCGGTATTTAAAAAAACTGTTGAACCGATATGATGGGAATGTTTCTCTATCCCTGGCGGCCTACAATTGGGGAATGGGCAATATCGAAAGAAAGCCAGAACAAATACCCATAGAAACAAGGCAGTATGTGGCCAAAGTGATACGTCACTATGAAATCCTCAAAGGGTAAAATCAGAAACTCAACAGTCCTGATCAATACAACCCTATAGAAATAATTAGATTATGATGACCAGAGTCTTAAGAATGCATCAACTATGTTTCCGTCAAACTGTAAATTTCTGTTCTTTTTCAACTCCTCGATTGCGGTACCAACATCCATGGCCGGTCGATATGGTCGGTTGCTAGTCATTGCATCAAAAGAATCAGCAACAGCCAGAATCCGCGCAAGCAAAGGAATATCAGTACCTGACAATCCACTAGGATAACCCTTTCCATCCCAACGTTCATGATGGTGCAGGATGATATTTCTTTCCTGGTCAAACAAAAAAAGTGGCTTCAGAATCCTATCACCAACCTCTGAATGTGTTTTAATAATCGCGAACTCTTCAAAAGTCAGACGATCAGGCTTTAAAAGAACGCTGTCCGGTATGGCGATTTTACCGACATCATGGAGCATCCCGGCTATCCTAAGCGCTTCCATCTCTTTTTCATTGCAGTGCATAGCTTTTGCAATCTTCAAGGACAGTTCTGTTGTCCTATTGCAATGTTCTTCGGTGTAATGGTCGCGAATCTGAACCGAGTCTATCAATGATTGAAATGTGTCTAGAACACTATTGTATACACTCTCATATAATATTTGGTTTTCAAGATTGAGCGAAGCCCTCTTTGTCAAACTGACGATATAATCGAGATCATTTTTTGTAAATTGTTCTCGATTGGTTTTTTTACGGATACATAGAATACCAAAAACATTATTCCGAATCATTAGGGGTGCACAGATCAGTGATGGGGCAATCTGAGGATGTTCCGACGAATGGATCATCAACGCCCCCTTCTTTTCTACAACTTGACGGAATATTCCTTGGAGAACAGGAATTGTTCCCTGTTCATAGGTTTCATCATTCTCGCTTTTAATGATTTTGGGGTAAAATAGGGCAGTTTCCTCATCGAACAGAAGAAGTGAGCATTCCTCTCCTTCTACAACATTCAGTGACAGATCAACGAGTTTTTTAAATATATACTCATTATTACCTTCAAATTTTTCGACAGAATCATAGATAAATCCTTTTACAGACAACTCCTTTGTTTTATTTTTGATTTTGATCTCTGCATCGTTTGTCTTTGATTGACCTTCCTCCATCAATTTCTTTTCAAATAGACAAATCTGGACTTTATATAATAAGTCATCAATATTGAAAGGTTTTTTAAGAAAATCAATGGCCCCCTTTTTCATCGCCGAAACCGTCAATTCCACAGCAGGCTGTGCGGTGATCATGATAACCGATGTATCGGAGTTCATTTCCTTGAGCTTGCTGAGAAGCTCCATGCCACTTCCCCCCGGCATCATCACATCGCTGATGACCAAGTCAAATGGACTATGGATACACATGGCCAGTGCTTCTCTACCATTTCCGGCTTCGCTAATTTCATAACGCCCCGATTGATTCAAGGCATCCGAAATCAACTGTCTTGTCGGTAAATAGTCATCAACGATGAGAATTCGTTTATTCAGACTGCTCCTTTCCTCTATATTCAATGATTGCAAGGTCATTCCTCGAATATTAGAAAATAATCGATGACTTACTTGATATCAGATAACACAAGATCCGATCGCACCTTTACGTTAAAATACAGCATCCAGCTGTCCATCCTCTTATGGCGGATGTTATAATGAGGGGTTTTTGTCCTTGAGGAGGATGTCCATCAAATTGTAAGAGATTTTCTTATAAGTATCCGCCGTAAGACCCTTGCTACCGGACAGAGTCACTACATCCATGTATCTGTCTTGGGACGGTACCGATTTAGCATCAAGACGAATTCTCGCCTTGTTTTGCTTACTATAAGCTTTAATCACATTGTCTATCTGATAAGCTGATATAGACATTTCTGCTCCCGCCACCTCATTTAAACCACTACAATCACTATATCGGCTCATAGAGAAAAATACTTTAGCTTTTTAAGATTATTTAGAGATAAGTTTTGATAGCAAGTATTTCTTTTTGCCTATTAAGAAAATTATGATTTGTATTATTCTTGGGAGAGATTTTTTAACTCACCTGCCTCTGGTCAAGGATTATCGGCTTTAATCTGTTCAAGGGATGTAATAAGACTGATTTCTCCCTCTGTGACTCCTAATCTTTTCACAACCTCTTCCCGACTTCTGCCTTCCTTAAGCATCTGAACGATATATTTAGACCTCTCTTCATCCGAATAACACCTTTCTTGGGTGGTTACTTTTTGAAGAAAGCCCTGGTTGTTTATCAGTGTTTCAGCCTTTTCAATAAGGATAACCAGTCTTTTTTCCTTATTATCGAGCTGCCGACAAAGCTTATTCAGTCGCTGTTCATTATCTTCAACAACCCTAAGAAAATGATTTGTGAAATCCTGTGAATCCGTGATTAACCTTTTAAATTCACAGATAATCGATTCGGTGATAATAGATCTATCTTTCACGAGGCGTTTTCTTAGCTGATGAAGAAGTATTACGATTATGATAAAGAAAACAATATCGATGATTATTTGAACAGTGAGTAATGATGACAATTTTCTTTGATACCTTTCTTATCTATTGATGATATGGAATCCGAATGGTCAGCAGGTCCATATCACTGTCATGGGTTATTTCGACCCTATCACTTCCCTTTCTGAACAGCAGCAAAGCATATATTAGATTTTTTTGATCTTCTGAATAGTTAAAAAAAGAAGTTGGTTCATCATGTAATGAAAATAAAATATCGTGCCATCCTGAGACTAAGCTTTTGCCTATATGGCTAATAGCCACGATCACTGATTGATTGTCATGGGTCGTCATAATGTTGAAGGTCCCATCCAACTCACGAACGTTTTTTGTAGCCTGACGGATTAAAAACCACAAAGCAACTGAATAACATGCTGTCATTCCTGTAATATACGGAATTTCCACGTCAAGATGAATTTTTTTCTTTGTATTATGTTTATAATCCATATAGAAATCCGCGAATGCGAGTTCTGTTTCAATAAGAGAAGACAAATTAATTTGTTCAGCACCTTCTGTCCCGAGGGTATAAAATTTCCCTGTTGCGATTCTAAACATATCAAAAAACTTCTCAGACTCACTGCTGATCGAATGAATATCAGATATCAATTTCTTGTAATCCATTCCCATCTCGTTTTCTATGTTTGGATAGGATGTCTCCATTTTCTTTACAAAATCATCCAAGCGTCTTTGCATCAGTTTTGAACGCCCCATAATACCGTTTAAGGGATTGGCAAAATTATGAAAAATGCCCGGAATGAGTTCATCAAGAAAAGTATCCACAAACCTTCTCTCTAAATGGGCATAAAGATCCTTCTCATTCATGCTGTTACTCCCTCGGAGATTTTATATTTTTGTAATGTACTCGTTTGCATGGTTGGATTTCAACCGGACTGGTATCAATTCACTTCATAACGTGTAACGTAGATATCTTTAACTAGTTTTTCACCAAGCAGGTTATTCAGTTCGTTCTTTAACCTCTCCTTTAAACGGTTTTTTCCTTCAGTAGACAAGGTTTCTTTCAGGGTTTCTTGCTTCAACAGTGTATAAATGACGTCTCTCACATCATTCCGATCAGTGTCAACAATTTTTCCTGTCATCGGCTTGTCCAGTTCAAGAGCAACATCGCAAAAAACGATTCTTATATTGTTTTTATCGTCTTTTTGGTCTATTACAAATCCATCGAATAGGGCAACTTTCATTTGTTCCGGAAGAGGGATGCTTGAAACAATCCCCCTATTTCGCTCGACCCGCCCCTTTTCATCAATCCCTTCATTTAAACTGATCAATACACCGACTGTCGATCCCAAAATAATCGTAGAAATCAGAACAATCCAAAAAAGCGGTTTTCGTCCCCATTGTTTTACCTTCAACAGTATATTGGGGCTCACTCTTTTTTCAGCGGATTCTACATCTTCTGTTAAGTCTAAGATTATGTCATCATGAAGTTTAACTTCATTTTTTTCATCAATAGTAATTTCCAGAATATCAAGTTTTGCTTTTTTAGCCATAAACTATAAACCTGTAATGCTTTAAGTATTCAAATCTCTGTGTCACGCTGAAAAAAGATCACGCATCTGAACTTTTGTCTGGTTAAAATCAATTTTTTCATTAATACCCTGTTTCAGGAAAGCGTTTACAGGTTGAATCATTTTGATTGCATAATCAATCTCGCTGTTACTGCCGTTAACATAGGCACCAATATTGATGAGATCTTCCGCTTTTTTATATATCGCTAGAATATTAATAATTTTGCTTGCCAGTTGCCTGTGTTCTTCATCAGCAATGTCAATCATGACTCTACTGATACTACGAAGTACATCGATAGCCGGATAATGATTTTTACTTGCAAGATCCCGATCCAACACAATATGGCCGTCAAGGATAGATCTTGCCGAATCTGCAATAGGCTCATTAAAATCGTCGCCTTCTACCAAAATCGTATAAAGACCCGTGATACTACCGCCCTCCTCCATAATCCCAGATCGTTCCAGTAATTTAGGTAAGATACTAAATACGGAAGGTGTATAACCTTTGGCTGTGGGCGGCTCACCAACTGAAAGACCGATTTCCCTTTGCGCCATGGCAAACCGTGTCAAGGAATCCACCATAAGCAATACATTTTTCCCTAGATCACGAAAATACTCAGAAATTGATGTTGCTACATATGCGGCCCGCATACGTATTAAGGGATGCATATCGGACCCGGCAACGACCACAACCGACCTAGCCAGTCCTTCTTTCCCAAGATTTTTCTCCAGAAACTCACGAACTTCTCTTCCACGTTCTCCGATGAGACCTATGACGTTCACATCTGCATTTGTATTTCTGGCCATCATTCCCAATAGAATACTCTTGCCCACACCAGAGCCAGCAAAAATTCCCATTCTCTGCCCTTTCCCGCAACAGAGGATACCGTTTAACGCTTTGATTCCAAGATCTACCGGTTCTGTAATACGCCCTCTCATTAGAGGATTGATGGGATCAGCATAAATTGGATACTCAATTTCACATTCAAGAGGACCCTTATTATCTATCGGATTTCCCAATCCGTCTATGACTCTTCCTAACAGTTTTTCCCCTACATTCACACTGGCTTTACGACCTAGTGACATGATTTTGCAGCCCGGGCTTAGCCCCTGGATACTTTGCAGGGGCATCAGCAGTACTTTACCTTTTTTGAAACCCACCACCTCAGCGGGCAGTGGCTGGCCAGCCTCCCCCGCCGGAAATATGCCACAGAGCTCCCCGATCGAGGCCGCAGGGCCATGCCCTTCCACAACCAGTCCAACGATTTCGCTCACCTTCCCATAAATCCTAATTGGGTTTACCTGATCCAAAAGGCGATGGTATGTAGCAAAGTTAATCATGTATCAATATCACTAAATAAATGTCTTAAATGCTCATGATAGTGAATTACTTTTGATTACTGCCTTAATTTCACTGTATTGCTGGTCCAAACGTGCGTCAACCTCTCCACAGATTGTTTCTATAATTGCCCCCCCCCTTAGAATCGATACATCCTCTTCGAAAACGATATTTTTATTCCATCAAAATCACGAAGAAAATCTGCTTTAATCTCAGACATAAAATGAAGATCCTGAGGGTGAATTCGGATCTTCATATTTTCCCTGTCGCCAATTTTTTTAATAGCTTCTTTAAGAACGTTTCGTATCACTTCACGGTTTGTTGTCACTTCGAGATGAATCACTTTTTCTGCAATTGCAAGAGATAGTTGAATAATTTGTTGCTCCATGTTTTCAAGGATATTTTTTTTCAGCTTTAATGCTTCTTCTATAACTCTGGTCATAGTTTGGAGCGTCTGCATCGTCTCATTTCTTTGCAGTTCTTTTCCCTTTTGGATACCATCTGAAAATCCTTTTTCATAAGATGCCTGCTCAATGAATTTGATCTTTTCTCTAAGTGTATCCTTGCACTTCCTCTGATCAGAGTCCTCTGCAAACAAAGATTGGTCTTCGAGATTGCGACTTGAACTCGACATGTTTCCAGCGGGAGTTTGTATAAACTTCACCACCTCCGACTTTATCACTTTACTGCTGGATGAATTCATCCCTTGAAACCTCTCTCTTTTTTTCATCATTACCGGAATATTTTGCAACTAACGTACCACCATGCTTATTACAATCCACAATTTTTTTAATCCAATAGATTCGTCTTATCGTGAATTCATACACCCCCCTTGCTCTTTCTCCTGGCACCCTTCTTGCTTTTTATAAACGCGTAGTGCTTGTATTATAAAGGTTTAATAAGCATATTCCCTATATCATTAAATGAATCGAGAAATCAGGACCACGTCCATCCCGATAGGAAAAAGGATTGAATTATAAACTGAAATGGAGCGAGAATAAATAATGCCTAACTCTATGTCGGAACCGATATTCAATCGAAGAGAGTACTCTCGTGTCGATGCATATATCCCTCTGGAGTTTAGATGCATTACTGATGAAGAGCGAAATCAGATAAAATCGAGAATTTCCGGAGAGGTCATGCTGGCTAATTTTAATTTAATGCCCCCTTTGGAACATCACCCCCAAATGGAATGTCTGAACCTTTTGAACAAGAAACTGGATACCATTATTCAAATGATGGCCTTCCAAAGCGAAGGCTTTCATTCCTTACCATTTAAATTCGTTTCGCTCAGCGGAAGTGGTATGCAATTTTCCTCCCACCAATATTTTTCTCTGGGTGATGTACTTGAATTTAAAATGATACTGACCCTTTATCAACCTGTAGCAATTTACGTTTATGGAGAGGTTGTTCGGGTAGGAAATCAAAGCAGTGGCTATTTCATCAATGTCCGCTTTACAGAGATCACTGATTCAATACGGGAAAAGATCATCAACTTCATCTTTGAGACAGAAAGAAAAATCTTAAGAGAAAGCAAAGAGAGGTGAATGACGATACTCAGCCTAGCTTCTGTATTTCAGATCATCATTCATTTTTCTTCCCTGGTGTCATTCAAACAAACATCAATAAAAAAAGGGCCATCTGCTGTTTCAAAAGGAATGATTATGCTTGGCCCTCCAAGGACGTGAAGAATCGCATGGTCTTTTCCTGAAACAATGGTCGGAATTGCCGCTGAAATGTTAAAACCTTGAGATTCCAGTTTTTTTCTTGCCACCCCGGAAATCATGTTTGTGATTTCACCCACGGCATCCCTCACTTCACTGTTGATCTCTTTATGATTTTCGCCAAGCATATTTGAAACTATTCTCAGAATGCTTTTCTCGCTAAAACTCAAGGCCAGTGATCCGCGTGCCGATCCTGTCATACCAATGATTCCAGATACGTCACCTTTTGACTGATTCCCTTTTTTTAGATAAGGCTTGCCTGGTCTCGGTTCCAGCATTGCCATGGTTTTTAAAACGTCTATTGTCGCTTCTAAAAAAGGATTGATAAATTGCACATTCATGATTGTTCCTCTCAGACTTTATTATTATAACTTCTCAAGGATCTTGGTAATCTTCTCATTCAACACTTCTGCAGTAAACGGCTTCACGATATAGTTACTGACGCCCGCCTTGACTGCGGCAATTACATTATCTTGAAGAGCCTCGGCAGTGACCATTAGAAACGGTGTGGACTTCAAATCTTCATCAGACCGAACTGCTTTAAGCAATTCCAAGCCTGTCATATTTGGCATATTCCAGTCTGAAATAACCAGATCAACCTTCTGGGATTTTAAAACTCTTAGCGCCAAGACTCCATCTTCAGCCTCTACAATATTTTCATATCCAACCTGTTTCAACAGATTCCTTATTACTTTTCTCATAGTTGCAAAGTCATCAACCACAAGAATTTTAATATTTTTATCCATACATACCTCCTTAAAATCTACTTGCCTTCGCTCAGATCGAAAAGCCCCTCAGGATCCAAGATCAGCCCTATCCGACCGTCTCCCATAATCGCTCCGCCCGAGACCCCTTTGATATGTTTCAATCCCGATCCAAGGTTTTTGATCACAACCTCTGCTTTACCTATCACCTCATCAACAAGCAGACATTTTACCCTATTTTCGCTTTCAACAACAACAACTATGGCTTCCCAAGGATTTTTGTATTCAGATTTTACTCCAAGCAAATCACATAACCTTACCAGAGCCAATAACTGCCCCATGACATTGATTGTTTCTCCTTTGTTGACCACAACATTATAATGCTCGGCTGACGGCCTCAGGGTCTGGCGGATAGCCATTGTCGGAACGATATAGACTTCTTGACCTACTTTGACTAGCATCCCATCGATTATGGCAAGTGTCAGAGGAAACCTAGTAATGAACGTGGTTCCCTTCCCTTGTTCGCTTTCAATGTCCATTTTTCCGCGCAGCTTCTCTACTGCCTGTTTCACAACATCCATACCTACACCACGACCAGAAACGTCTGTGACCTTCTCCGCCGTCGAAAGGCCGGGTAAAAGGATCATCCTGTAGATATCCTGGTCTGAAAGATCATCGGTGTTGGTAACCATACCTTTTTTCAAAGCCTTATCAAGAATTTTCTGTTTATTCAATCCTCTTCCATCATCTGAGATCTCAATGACAATATTGCCGCCTCGATGGTATGCGCGCAGACTAATGAGACCTTTTTCCGGTTTGCCACTCTTAATTCGATCTTCTGGTGTTTCCAGCCCATGATCGACAGCATTCCTGACCATATGGACCAAAGGATTATAAATTTCATCGACCATATTTCGGTCAATCTCGGTCTCTTCGCCAACCATTTCTACATTCACAATCTTTCCAGCATTTTTTGCTAAATCTCGGATCAGTCTAGACATTCGCTGAAAGGTCTGTTTAATGGGAATCATTCGGAGACTCATCGAGGTTCTTTGAAGACTTGAAGTAATCCTAGAAAACTGCGCCATATCGCGCATTAGGCTCTTATCGACATTCACCTGCCTGCTTAGATCCTGCTGAATCATCGACTGGGTGATCACCATCTCACCTACCATATCAATCAGGTCATCCAATTTACGCGTATCAACCCGTAGTGTTGATGATTCTGCTGATTGTTCGGTCTGTTTCCGTAAGGCTTGAGAAACCTGTTTTGTCGTTACCTTCCCTTCCTCAATTAAAACCTCTCCAAGCTTTTTGGGAGGAGGGTTTTGCGCAGTCCTAAGGGCATCGTCTATATCATTTTGTGCAACAAGACCGTCACTAACAAGGATTTCCCCAAGCTTTTTCTTAGAAGACATTCCCTCCTCGCCTCTCTCAACAACCTTAATTCTCTGAACAAGGGCTGCCAAGTCAATTTTGAGAGGAACAGGTGGTTGACCTTCGATCTCGTCTTTTAGTCTTAAAATTAGAGCCTTAAGTGCATCAGCTCCATCAAGAATGACATCGATCAATGGAGGAGTTACACGTAATTCGTTATTTCTTGCTCTATCCAATAGATTTTCCAGGTTATGGGCTAGATCCCGTATTCTTTCCAAATTTAGAAATCCTGCCACTCCCTTGATGGAATGAAAAGGTCTGAAGATGGCGTTAATACAATCCATGCTCTCAGGATTCTGTTCTAGATTCAGAATATTAACCTCTATTTCATCGATGTATTCTAGACCTTCTGTAACAAAATCGGTTGCCAGAGAAACATCCATGATTTGTGCTTTTTCGGGAATCGGTACATTCTGTTCCTGAGGTTGGAGGATTTCAACAGGTTTCATCTCAGCAACCACAGTCACACCGGTGACAGCAGTAACTGCTTCTAAAAAAGGCTGAACATCACCATGATATTCAAGACCTAGCGCACCATCATGGGTGATCTCCTGCATTAATGCAATACCTCTTTCAAAAATACTGAAGCCCTGTTCTTTGTCTTTCAAGGTATCAAATACGATTCTTTCCAGAACATGATTTAAACCCGTAGCAACATGGGTGAGTTGGGGAATTTTCATAGTTCGTGTGCTATTGATTATCTCCTCAAGGCGGTTCATGAATTTTCCCGACGACGGAATGTCTATTTCCCTCTTCTCGAGAAAAACAAGATCTGAAGCAAGATCGTCAACCGACTTGATTAATTCACTATAATCCATGGATCACACCATCCTCATCATCTCTGCGGCGATTTGTTCAAGAGGCAACACTTTGTCAGCCGCACCCATTTTAATGGCTTCCTTTGGCATCCCAAAAACTACACAGGAGTTTTCATCCTGAGCAATTGTATTCGCACCTGCTTTTTTCATGTCCAAAAGTCCTTCTGCCCCATCGGCACCCATGCCGGTCAAGATGACGCCAATGGCATTGGCGCCTGCGTATTTCGCAGTCGATTTGAACAGAATATCAACGGCAGGACGCTGGTGATGTACCATCGGACCGGTCTTTACCTCAACGTAATACCTGGCACCACTTCTCCTGAGAATCATATGAAAATTCCCTGGAGCCACTAAAGCCAGCCCGGGAACGATAGAATCATTATCCTTTGCTTCTCTCACAGTCATCTGAGATAGAGAATTCAAACGCTCTGCAAAAGCAGTCGTAAAATTAGCCGGCATATGCTGAACCACCATAATTCCAGGTGAATTTGCCGGTAGTTTTGAGAGAACCACCTTCAAGGCTTCTGTACCACCAGTTGAAGCTCCAATAGCTATCACTTTATGAGATGTCTCGGCAAGCGCTTTTAACGGAACATTTCCTGCGGTGTCAACTTCTTTATCCTTTCTGATGATCTTCGCCCATGCCGCAGCCCTGATTTTATCTGCCAGCTGCGAACTCATATCTCCTACCGTGTAAGAACTCCCCGGTTTGGCAATAACATCCACCGCCCCAATTTCCATAGCCTCGAGCGTCAATTTTCCGCCCTTTTGTGTCAAAGAACTCACGATAATGGTAGGCAGTGGGTAGTGTTTCATTAGTTTTCTTAAAAAAGTCAATCCATCCATTCGAGGCATTTCAATGTCCAGAGTAATCACGTCGGGCTGAAGAGCCACTATCTTGTCTCTCGCCACATAGGGATCTGGAGCTGTGCCCACCACTTCGATATCTTGGTATTTGGAAAGTTCTTCCGAAAATATTTTCCTTACCACAGCGGAATCATCGACTATCAGTACTTTGATCTTTTTCAACATCTTCTTCCCTCATGATCACTAGGACAGATAGCATCCATCTAAGCGAAACGGTACAAGAATGCGTCCCTTGTGAACAATTCCCCGAAATTAGCTTATTTCATCATGCCGGGGGCTGTTATGATTACCTCCATATTACCGGTATCTGAAGCAAAGGTGAGATGAATCTCTTCATTCTTTCCTTCTTTGCTTTGAGAAATATTTTCTGATATCGTTTCAAAAGTCGGAATGGAAAGATGAAAAACCCTCTCCGGATCAAGTTTACGCAAGAAATTTCCGCAAATCATATTGATAGACTCTTTGACGCAATCGGCCATAATTGATTCGTCGATTTCTTCTTCCTCTAAACCCAGCATGTTCTTAACCATTGTCTCGGCAATCATTCTGTTGAGGAAAATCTGTATCGTCCCGGTGAAAGGCCCGCTGAAACTTATCGTCGATTTCATATGATAAGTTTCTCCGTTGGTATGCAAAGGTTCTGAAAAGACATAAAACATCTTTTCAAAGACTTCAAAAATCGCTGCTGTCAGTATCTCTTTCATCTTCTTGATATTCTCCATCAGCTCCCACCCCTATTACATCATAGAGTACTCTTCTAATATCTTCAGGCAGAAAGGGTTTTTTTATAAATCCTTTTGCCCCTTTGGCTAGTGCTTCATTTATCCTCTCACTACTTCCTTCCGTGGATACGATGATAACCGGAATGTTCCGATAAAGAGGATCCTGACTCAAGGACTGCAATAACTCTAAGCCGTTCATTTCAGGCATATTTACATCAGAGATGATTGCATCTACCCAGTTTTGTTTCAATTTTTCCAATGCCTCCCGACCATTTCCCGCTTCTATACACATACTGATCTTAAATCCGGAAATAGTTATAATCTTCTTTATTACAGACCTCATGGCACACGAATCATCGATGATCATTACATTGAATGACATAGTCCCCTCATGATAAACCTGTTAAAGGTGTAATAAATCTTTAGCTTTTTTCAACTCATCCCAAAGCACAATAAAACTCTTTTCCAGGTCGACCATCTTGAGATTAAAATACCGCATAACCTCTCCCAAACCGCTATATGCCAAAGCATCGACACCACCATCAATTCCCATCATCAAACAGGCCTGATCAGACAGATATACTAACCAAGCATTCGTTTTATCTCTTTCTTCAAGCAAATCGGGCCGATGATGATAAGCTATTGCATCCCTGATTTCTGGCGGGAAGTTCCAGTGCGTGGCAATCCTTCCTCCTAGGTCGGCATGATTGATACCGATAACCTCTTCTTCAGCTTCAAGGAAGGAGCATTTTTCAAACTTTACCTTATAAATAATCTTTTCAAACATCACATGGACATACTCGCCCATGATGATTTTGCCTACATCGTGAAGCAGGGCGGCTGTATAAAGGATCTGATCTTCCCTTGCTTGTATCCGTCTAGAAAGGATCTGTGACATCAAGGCAACGGTAACCGCATGTTCCCAGAAATCCTTTGACTGGGAGGCATAGCCTTTGCCGCCCTTTTTGTAGATTTTTGAAATTCCTGCTGTTTGTACAGCTCGAATTAATTGTTGTTGCCCTAGATAAACAACTGCATCATGGATAGTTTTTATCTTTTGCCTTGCGTTGAAGTAAGCGGAATTGCTAATTTTAAGAATATTGGCAGCAATCGCTTGATCATATTTTATTACATTCACCACATCCGCAACTGCATAGTCATCATCGCAAAGCAATTCAGCCACCTTCAGAATTGTTGCTGGAAAGGCTGGAATTACGTCGACGGATTTGAGAATACTGTCAATCATCATAATTCTTTTATCGTGCCGTTTGAACTTTTCAAGAAACATCTTCCATTCGAGAGATCAAGCCTTACTGTACGGTTAAAATTATCCCCTGTGTCTTCACCGTCAATCAATACGTTATTCCGCCAAAATATTTTTCTCATGGCGGTGATATTCTTCTGACCGATCCGGAAAAAATTCGTATCATCAAGTATACTGGCACCGCCAGCTACCTTAACGATCATCCTCTTTTTTTCAGCACCAATCGCATAGCAGGACTTGAATAAAAGAGTAATCCCTGTATCCGCAAACATCGCCGGGTTTTCTCTGGCCTTATTTATATCCAATGAAGAATCAGGAAGCATGAAATGCAAAAGCCCCCCTACTCTTGATTTCGGATCAAAAACGGCAACGGCAATACAGGATCCAAGCGCATATGTAATCAGTATATCTGTAGGATTGTTACTCACCTTCAGATCGGAAATTCCAACAATCAGTTCACTCATAAACTATAATCGCCTACTTCCGGTAAACACTGGGTTCAATATATTTAAATTCGTGACTTAATCCCGTAAGGCTTTCAGAATGTCCTATAAATAAATATCCCCCCTTGTTCAGACATTGATAAAATCGAGTAACCAAATCCGCCTGCGTCGTTTTATCGAAATAGATCATCACATTTCTGCAGAAAATAATATGAAAACGATAGTCAGCTGGAGGGGTATTCATTAAATTAAATCTGGAAAATTCTATCATGTCGGCAACAGTTTTCTTTATGCGGTAATATCCCTCCCATCGTCCATAACCTATCTGAAAATACTTTTTTAATATGGCAGGTGGCACATTTTTGAGTTTATCCTGGCTAAAAACCCCTTTAGCTGCAGTCTTAAGGACCCGGGTCGAAATGTCTGTCGCTATGATCTTTATCTCATGAGGTGAACCGTTTGTACATTCGCGGGTGGTCATAGCAAGAGAATAAGGTTCCTCTCCGGTTGAACAACCAGCACTCCAAATTTTTAGCTTTTCCAATTGCCCGGTGTTACTTGGTGTATTGAGTATTGCCGGGAGAATCTGCCTCAGTTTTTGAAAATGGCTTTCCTCTCGAAAGAAATAGGTAAGATTCGTGGAAAGCGAATCAATCATAGAGATTAATTCATCTGTGCCCTCATCAGTGGTCACATATCTATAATAATCCCCGAACGATTTAAAACTCCCTTCACGGAGCCGTTTACCCAGTCTTGCCTTGACCAGCTCTCGCTTTCCTTCATGGAGATTAATACCGCATTGTTCATAAACAAGGCGGCTTATTCTCTCATAATCAATATCTCTCAATTCTGAAGATAACATACAAGACAAGGCCCTGAATCTGCTTAAATATCTAAAACTTTTTAAGGATAGATATTATCTTCCACTACGCAAACGACCTAAAATTACTTCAAATTTTATGCCAAATCATGAATCATCATACTTCAATTATTGAATTATCATCACCCCCAGGAAAACTCACTATGATTTCATTAGATTTTGACATGTCGTTTTATTGACATCATGCCTCTTTTGTTCGGCTTTTATTTAAAATCAATCGTAAGCCTTGATCCTGAAATTACTTATTTAATCTCCCTCAGGATCAACACATTTGATATGTAAATATTTTGACGGAATTAGATGTTTAGCTATTGTGTTTTTATTTCTTTTGTCTTATAGAGTCTTACGAAAAGGTTGGAGATAACCCATACCGCATCTGTGTCAATAATTATCAAGAGGAATTTATGAAAAACGCCAAAATTTTGATTGCTGAAGACAATCAGCTGAGCCGTGAAAACCTTGCCGAAACTCTAGCCATGAGTGGTTACGACGTGAGGGCGGTTGAAAATGGGAAGCAAGCCATGGATGCGCTGGTACAAGACAAATATGACCTGATTATCACTGATTTAAAAATGCCGGAAGCAGATGGATTAGAGCTTCTGAAATTCACCAAAGACATGAATCCCGACAACGTGGTCATCATGATCACAGGACATGGAACCGTAAATACGGCAGTGGATGCAATGAAAATGGGCGCGTTCGATTATATAGTAAAGCCATTAAAGGACGATTTAGTCAAGCTGACTGTTTTACGGGCCCTTTCCTTTGTAAAGCTGAAAGAAGAAAATATTACCTTAAAAGATCAGCTCAATGACAAGTATGATTTTGGTAAGATGATTGGTTACAGCGACTGCATGAAGAAGATTTTTGATACCATTGAAAAAGTATCGACCTCGGATAGTACCATCTTGATTAGTGGAGAAAGTGGTACCGGCAAAGAGCTGGTCGCTAGGGCTATTCATTTTAATAGCGACAGAAAAAATCAACCTCTTGTCACGGTCAATTGTGGTGCCATCCCTGAGGAACTTCTGGAAAGCGAACTCTTTGGACATGAAAAAGGGGCCTTTACTGGCGCCATTCGAACCCGTATCGGCCGGTTCGAGTTGGCACAAGGAGGAACGATCTTTCTTGATGAAATCGGTGATATGAGTCCGGCATTGCAGGTCAAAATACTACGCGTCATTCAGGAAAAGGAATTTGAACGAATCGGTAGCGTCAAAACTATCCAAGTAGATGTTAGAATTATTACCGCGACAAACCAAAACCTCGAAAAGGCCGTTTCAGAAAAAAAGTTCCGAGAAGATCTTTTTTATCGCATAAATGTGATTCCGATTCATCTTCCACCACTACGCGAGCGAGGGCCTGATATCGCTATTCTTGCGAATCATTTCCTCAGAAAATTCGATAAACTCAAGAAAAAGAACCTCGCCCATTTTTCTCAAGACGCCCTTGATTATTTGATACGTTACTCATGGCCTGGCAATGTAAGAGAGTTAGAAAACCTTGTTGAAATGCTTGTTGTAATGAGAGAAGAAGGAGACATTGAAGTTAACGATCTCCCTTCTAAAATCCTTAAACAAAAGGACTCAGAACCATCCGCCCCTTGTCAGGTGTATTTACCGTCGAATGGTATAAACTTTAATGAGATGGTGAGTCAGTTTGAAAAAGATCTCCTGCTGCAGGCACTGAGAAAAAGCAGTGGCGTCAAGAACAGGGCAGCCAAACTACTCAATCTGAATAGGACTACCTTAGTCGAAAAACTGAAGAGATTCAATCTGACGGAAGGCAATCTGGCTGTGAACGAAGATTGACCTCATCTCGGATGTATGGTTTTTAAGCAAAACCAAGATGTCTCAGATCAGGCTATGCCAAGGTTTATCTTTCCCATCTTTTTTCTCCGATATAGACCAGTTCATCAGGCAGGATATTTTCTCTTCCAACGATCAAGCTTTTCAAAGGCATCTCTAACCGCCTTAAAAAGAACATCCAGTTGAAAAGGCTTTGTGAAGTAATCATCAAATCCAGCCTCACGGCACTCTTCAACTTCAAAAAGACCGGTCCATCCCGTAATCGCGTAGATAATAGAAACCGGTTTATCTCTTTTTATCTGGCGGCATAGCTCTATCCCGTTCATACCAAACAGTTTCAGATCAAGAAATATAAGATCTATCTCATATTTTTTCAAGATAGCAAGTGCCTGCTCTCCGTTCTCTGCTAAATGAACCATATAGCCCTCGTCGCTGAAAGCCGACTGGAAAAGATCACGAATCGAAGCCTCGTCATCCACAATTAACAATTTTCTTTCCAAGAAAAGCCTCCCTTCTTGGGTATCAGTATAACTCAGGGCTACTAACGCCTGAGAACTCCCTCACTTTTTAGAACATCCTATTCTTTTGGCCCCATTTATGACTACCGATAAATATAAATAATTTAGCCATCATAATCATTTCTTTAACACAATATTGACGACACCTACTTTGATAAAATGGATAATTCATTAGATACAGGCTTTATAAAAACTTTCTGATAATGCGGAGAACAAAATGGTTCGTATAAAAAGTAGAGCGATAAGACTGTGACTTACTGAAAGAAAGTTTTGTTATTTCTTCTTATTCGTATCGTAGTGTTGGTAATCCGTTACAATTTTTGGGTTTTCTAAATCTTCCTTGGAAATATTGGCAAGCATGTCCATCGTTGAGATGTCAAGCCGGAGCCTTTTTATCTGAGCATCCAATAAAGGGATTCGCTTTTTTAAAAGCTGCCTCTGCGATATAGCCATAAAAGGTTTTTCACTTAACTGTCTGACAATGTCATCACGTATTGAATTGATCTCACGCAATTTATTTTTTAATATCGTTTTTTTATCCACCCCAGCTGCTGGTGTGATGCTGTCAGGTTTGTTTTGTTTTTCAGGTTCCGCGGTATTGACAAGGGTTTTTTGATTAAGGACCTGATAGTTCTTTGCTATCCTGGTTTCTTCACTAACTTTTTTGATACAGACATCGACCACAAAAGATCCCTCATCTGTCTTAAAGGGAATAACAATGCTTGGAGTTTTAAGAATATGATTGATCGTATGGTCCTTGCCGTAAACAACCGAAGGGATAGCAGCATAGACCGCCATTCCATCCTTTTCCAGATAGGTCCGGGCAACACCTGAAATCATATTAGTCAGCTCACCGACCCCATCAAATACTTCCTTGTTGGCTTCGTTATAAGACTCTCCAAGCATGCGGCTAATAAGATGACAGATACATAACTCACTGAAGCTAATGGCGAGCGAACCTACCATATCACCTGTGATACCGATGATACCGGATACGTCGCCGTGGGCAAGATTAGTCTCTTTCAGATAAACCTTTCCCGGACGAGGCTCGACAAATGCCATTTTTTTCAGTACCTCAATCGTACCTAGTAAAAAAGGATTAATAAATTTGACGTCCATTGGCTACGATTAAAATTTGATGTTTAATATGGTAATCCAATCATTAGAGCTTTCATCTCTCTGATAAAATCCGCTATCAACCCTACACGTATTTCTTTTCTTTTTTTTCAGCTGCCTATAAGCTACTATTTTCTTTAATTCCAATGGGAAAGTCACTCTACAAATTGTAACAAAACCATCTTCGATCATTCCCCTATGGTTCTCTCTATCAAAGGCTATAATTATAGCAAATAATGTTCCAGACTGCGATAAAAATTCGCCTCGTCTGCGTGAATATTTTTCTGAGAAATTGCAGAATCTCAGATTATTCTATGGCGGGGAAAAGGTACCAACCATATCGAAGTGATATTAATTTTTCAGGCACAAACAGCATCCATGAAATGCATTTTGGCGCATCTTTTGCGTACCATCTCCTAAGCTGCCTATATCAGCATTACAAGAATAATATAGCACCAAATAGAATTTCATGAAAGGAATTCTTTGATTGTCCTAGTCTTAATCGCTGGCAGATGCTTTCTTACAAATCGATTTAGAGAACGGTCGTAAGTAAGGGTAGAATCGATCACCACATTGCCGATGCGGCAATCCTCCTTATCAGGGATTTACGCTGCGATTAAACGGACTGAATTACGATAATAAAATCATTTTATAATAAAAAGTAAAGGAGGTGATTTCCTAATAGAGGGAAACAAGTGGATTCTGGGAAACAGAAGATTCGAGAAAAAGCGAACCAGAAAAAGACCCATTGTCTAGCGACACACATTCAACCATATAAGGAGAAGAAAATGAAAAAGATCGTTACATCAATTGTTATGGGAGTTTTTATGTTGACGGTAAGCCACGTTGCAGTGGCTGCCGAGTTTGGGACACCGACAGAGGCAGAGGCAATGGTCAAGAAGGCCATAACCGAAATCAAAACCAGCGGTAAGGAAAAGGCGTTCGCGGAAATCAACAATCCAAAGGGAAAATTCACCGATAGAGATCTATACGTTTTTGTATACGACATGAACGGTAAGTGCGTGGCACATGGCTTCAATCAGAAGATGATTGGCAAGGACCTGATCGATATGAAGGACCCTGATGGAAGATATTATGTCAAAGAGAGGATAGAAATCAGTAAGACCAAGGGAAAAGGTTGGCAGGACTACAAATTCACAAACCCTGTAACCAAGAAGGTTGAAAACAAGACAGCCTATATCGAAAAAATCGACGACTTGATCGTCGGTTCCGGCGCATACAAGAAGTAATTGAGCGAGGGAGTCGAACAGACTCTTATCTGTTCGACTCCCTTAAGAAATCCAAGTTTCGGGAGAGATGAGATGAAACGTTTATTAATGAATCTGAAATTGTCAAAAAAAATCATGATTGCTCCAACAGCGGTTATTGCCTTTTTGGTCATATTCGGTGTTGTGTCCTACCTGAGCCTGTCACAGCAGAAGGTGGCGATTGAAGAGATCTTCGGAACGCGTTTCAAAAGCTTCCAGACAAGTTCCCGCCTCATTAAAGATGCAACGAGCGTCCATGCCAATCTCTACAAAGTAATCAGTTGGGCGACTGCCAATTATGACGCGAAGAAAATCGATGAACTCGGAAAGGATCAAGTAAGGACTCTGGAAGAAGCAGTAAAGGCGGTTGATAAAGCCCTCAAAACCGCTGGCCTTTCCCAAGAAGAGAGCAATTCATACAATGCAGTCATGGGAGCACTTAAGGCCTACCAGAAGGATGCCTTCGAAGCGATCGATCTGGCAAGTTCAGATGTGAACTATGCAACCACTTTTATGGAAAAGGCGGAAGGCAAATTTCAGATACTCTATAAACAGCTCAACGCCCTGTTGGAGTTGGAAACGAAACTTGGACAGGTGACCTATGAAGGATCTTTGGCCAATTTTAATACCTCTCTCAAGGTATCAATCATTGTTATGATAATCGCCATCGGTATATCGATTCTGCTCAGCTTCCTCATCGCCAAGCTCATCACCACCCCCGTACGGAAGACGATGGATGTGATTCATAAGATTGCAGAAGGGGATTTGACACAAACAATCGAGTTAAACTCAAAGGATGAGATCGGGATGTTGTCTCAATCAGTCGACATGATGCGCCAAAAAATGGGAGAAGCTGTTGGAGGCTCCGTTGAGACATCCAAGGTCCTCTCTGAGGCGGCATCAGAGCAAGCCGCCTCCATTGAGGAGACATCTTCTTCTCTCGAAGAGATGGCATCGATGATCAAAAGTAATGCGGAAAGTACAGCAAAAGCCAATGTGCTGATGAGCAGCGCCAAAGAGACTATTGAGAAGGCGAATAGCTCCATGAGTCAACTGACGGTATCGATGAAAGAGATCGCCAGCGCAAGTGAACAGACCCAAAAAATTGTCCGAACAATCGATGAAATATCATTCCAGACGAACCTCTTGGCCCTCAATGCCGCAGTGGAAGCCGCCCGCGCAGGTGAGGCAGGAGCCGGATTCGCGGTTGTTGCAGAGGAAGTCAGAAATTTGGCCCTCAGAGCGGCAGAGGCTGCAAAAAACACTTCTAATTTGATGGGAGACATCGTGGGGAAAATCCAAGCAGGCGAGAAGCTGGTCACTGCAACGAACCAGGATTTTGTTGAAATGAGAGCGAGTTCAAACAATGTTGTGGAATTGATGGGAGCGATCGCTGCGGCATCCCAAGAACAGTCCCAAGGGATCGAACAGATCAACCAAGCGATTCTACAGATGAATCAGGTGACACAACAAAATGCGGCAAGCGCTGAGGAACTTGCCTCTATCATGGCAATCTTCATTACGAACAACACCGGTAGCCTAAATAAGCTTCTCCAAGGTAAACAAGACATCCCAAAATGATAAACAGGTATTGCCCATCAGGCCCAGATAGGTATGGAAAAAGGAAATAACGCCCATACGAATATACCCTTAATACTATACAGCCAGTGTATTCAGCAACGTGTTTTCATTATGTCCGCATTCGAGTTCGGTGATATTCTCTGACACAGCTTAGAATGGCTGTTTTGATAAAATGAATCCCGATGAAGAGATGAAAACAGCAACATTTTATGGTATAGGATGATGAACCTACGGATTGGATTTTAACTCTGTAGAACCGATATTATCAAGGTGCAACGGTAGAGAAGATCTAATGGAAGTGGAATTGCGCACATCTCGGTTGTACAATGCCTGTCATGTCCTCTTTGGATCAGAAATTGACATTTCAGTCGACTTTCTTCGCTATCTTCAGATACCTGGACTGAAGGCAGTCTATAGAAGGAAAGCCCTGGAAACCCACCCTGATCGGGCGATTGCCCTTGCACAACCCCCCATCGCTTTGGAACAACAGTTTAAACAAATAAGTCTTGCCTATCGAGAGCTTCATGATTATCTGGAAAATCCCCTCCGCTTCAAGTTGATCGACGATTGCGTCCCTCAAAGATCGACTCATCCGTGCCATAAAAAACACACCTGGCATGGAACACAGCCGAGAAAAGGTTGTTCTGAGGCAGAGGGATACCGATGCCAATTATATAAAGGAACGGTGCCCAAGAGAAGGCTTCTTTTCGGTCAGTATATCTATTACTATGGATGTATTTCCTATCGGCAACTCATTGATGCCATTATTTGGCAGAAGATTCAGCGGCCATTGATCGGTAATATTGCATTGTACTGGAAATGGCTCTGTGAAGATGACGTCAGAGACATTCTGAAAAAGCGCCTATTAGGCGAAAAATTTGGCGAATCAGCCCTGCGAGGTGGATATCTTACGCCGGATGAAATAAGGATCATTCTTAACTGGCAGCGTATCATACAGCCTCGCATTGGTAAGTATTTTGTGGAGAAAAGGATACTGACGGGCTCTATAGTGGAAAAGATGGCGGAAAGATTTTGTCATCACAACAGGCAATACAAGCCCAGCAAAGCTGACATCTTTTATTGAGAAGACCTCTCTTGCCGATCATCATCTTTTTGTTCATGCATAGCATCTGTATAAAGAAGATGTAAAAAGAAGGCAGATCGAAAGACGTGGGATTTAAGTTCTGTGCCACATCTATGCAATAGGGTGGAAAGATATCCTTAGGCTGCTGCGGGTGCAGCAATGAATTCACTGCCGCTGAGCACCTTGTCGATATCAAGAAGGATCTTGACCTTTCCGCCTGTCTTGGCCATCCCCAGTATGTAGTCCGTGTTGAGGCAACTGCCGAA
>Ga0172371_10000167_pt1 | contig 92822 bp, 108 predicted proteins | sample Lak12m_FD_114543 | JGI IMG/M metagenome (GOLD analysis project Ga0172371, IMG submission 114543) | Freshwater microbial communities from Kabuno Bay, South-Kivu, Congo - kab_022012_12m | ecosystem: Environmental > Aquatic > Freshwater > Lake | place: Democratic Republic of the Congo: South-Kivu...
AGTTTGGGCAAAATTAACTTCAGGAAAAGACGACATTTTACTGGTCACTAACCAAGGAAAATCCATTAAGTTCTCCGAAAAAGAAGCTAAATCTCAAGGCCGAGACACAATTGGCGTCCGAGGTATTAAATTGGCCAAGGATGATTTTGTAGTTAGCATGGAATCGTTTTCCGAAGATTCACTAGACCGGCTCTTCGTCGTTTCCGAAAAAGGAGTAGGGAAGTGCACTAAGATTATCCAATTCCCCAAGCAAGGCCGCGGTGGCCAAGGAGTCAAAGCAATTGAAATCACCGCTAAAACCGGAAATCTTGTTACCGCCAGAAGAATTGGTGAATCAATTGAACAGGTGATTATTACATCAATTAAAGGTCAGGTGATTAAACTTCCCATGGATTCCATACCCACCATTTCTCGCGCTACTCAAGGCGTGATCCTGATGCGCTTCTCCGAGGCTGGTGACAAAGTCGCCGCCGTGGCGTGTGTGGAAAAATGAAACAATGAAACCGGCTGAATGTCCAATATTTGCTGCCGGGCCCCAATATTGTTGCGGTGCCTGTCATAATGCTAAATTGCAGGAATTACTAGATCAAAGAACTATCTTAACCATGGTAAATTATCCAAAAGAGCCAGACAAAGTCGGTATTTACAGAGCTAGTTCTCCGACTAGAAGCGGCTTTGGGCACTGGTATACCCAAATCGATGTGTCTGAAGACGTTAGCTACGCCATGCATAACCTTAGCGAATATGTTCCCAAAGATCAGGCAAAATTACCTCTGTTTGTTCCTTTACAGCTAGTTACAGTAAGGAGAAATTGCGCTCTCGAACAATAAGATTCCTCTATTAAGTAAGACTACTTATCGTGAAATTGTTCATGGATCTTCCACAACTTCTTTATTCGAATTTATTCGATAATTTAATCAGTAATATTAAGTGAGATAATTACATGAATAATTGTATAATTGTATAATTGTTTAATTATTTAAATAATTAAATAATGGCACAGGTTAGTAAAAAGTTTCTTCCGAAAAATTTAGAGACGAGGCTCTATCAGGTATTTTACCAGTCTTTTTCTCGGCTTAATAACTCCGAGATGGCTTCAAATTTTATCGAAGATCTCCTGACTCCGACTGAAAAAGTGATGTTAGCAAAACGATTAGCTATAGCCATCCTTATATCTAAAGGATGGCTGCAAGAGTCGATCGAAGAAACTCTAAAAGTTTCTAGTGCAACAATTCAATCAGTTAAAAGAACCACGCGTTTCGGCGGGCAAGGATTTGCTAGGGTAGTCGACCTGCTGCAGAAAGAGAAAGAATGGGAGCAAATGACGGAAGATTTTCAGACACTACTGTCGAGGACCTTCACGAGCCGCGCATCTAAAAGTATCTTTGTTAAGGGATTAAGTTCTCGACCAAAGCATCGTAAGACTTCAATTTGATTGTGAAGCAATAAAAATATTCAATTATTTAAATAATTAAATAAATAATCAAAGAGCTTATATGAATTATCTTGTGATAAATGTCTTGCGACAAAGTCGCCGCCGTAGCTTACGTAGAAAAATAACCACATATTTTTGACAAAGAAGAGATTAGTGATAATATTGGCCTAATGACTTTAAAATACCTCAATACAGTTTATAGAGAGGGTGAGTCTCAACGCGTCACTTTACCTATTCAAACGGACCCACTAAACGACCACAAATATTCATATACTCTTAAGGGCAAGAGAGATGGCGGTCAAATAGTTGAAAGACACCAAATTTCTCCAGGTTTTGACAACAGTCTTTTCAAAGATATGGCAATTTCAGTAGCCAATCTCGTTTTGAGATGCTGTGGCAAAGAACCTATCTGGAAAAATGCCGGAGATTCTCCTCGAACAATTGTTCTAAAACATGGAGATCATTTCTCTTTGGCAGACAGTTCAGTAGTAGAAGCAAAATAATTCACCCCGTTAGTTTGTATCCATTCGCTTGTGGCTAAGAAGTTATTCGCGTTAGACTATTCTATTTTGGTAAAAAATTTCCTGAGCAACGCTTGCAACCGCTCCAATTGCAGCGCCAAATTTAAGAGCATCCTCTGTTGACCCGCCAAGCCCTTTAAACACCAATGCCACTACCGCTAAAACAATTAATCCTGGCAAGACAACTAATACCTCGTGGTTCGGAGATGCCGGACCCATTTCTTTGGACGGTCCTGACGATATGCGTGCCATATACTGACATTATATTCCTGATGGGTTTAAAGTCAAACCAAGCGATCTATACGACATGATAGAAAGAGCCTACTTGGAAAGGTAATCTTACTTACCATGAAACTGTTCGTGTACTTCTCTGAGCTTTTTGTTCGTTACATGGGTATAAATTTGCGTCGTGGCTACATTTTTGTGCCCGAGCATTTCTTGAACCGAGCGCAAATCAGCTCCATTCATAAGTAAATCCGTGGCAAAACTGTGTCTCAGTGTGTGTGGAGTCGCTTCCACTGGCAGATGGGCTTTGCGGACATATTTATCGACAAGTCGTTCCACAGAACGCACGGTTAAGCGCATTTTTTCACCATTATTATCATTAATGATCTTTCCCGAATAGCGAATAAAAAGGGGATTCCAATCATCATCTCTCCCCTTCAAATAGACCTCTAGAATCTGTGACGCCTTGTCCGATAGGAAAACCACCCGCGCATGACCACCTTTACCGATAACTCCAAACTCCCGCGTCGTTAAATTAATTTTGTCGCGATTAAGCCGCGTTAATTCCGACACCCGCAATCCTGTGCTAAAAAGAATTTCTAAAATAGCTCGGTCGCGCATGCCATCTTTTGTGGAAGTATCTGGCGCAATTAACAGTTGATCTAAATGTTGTTTATCTAAAAATTTAATATTTCGGTCCCGATCTTTTCCTAATTCAATTTCATCTGGTGGCAAAACCTTGACACCTTTCTTATTTAGAAATCTAAGGAATGCCCGAAGTGCTATCAAAAAATAATTCTGTGTGGATCTTTTTAAGGGTCCTTTAATCGGATTCTGGTATCTTGAGAGGTATATTCTATAGTCCCTCACAGTTTCCTGGGTCAAATTGGTCACTACAGTGACTCGATTGTCCATAGCGCACCAGGACGCGAAGTTTTGCAAGTAATAGCCATACATACGCACTGTTAAGGGCGAAAGATTCCGATCAATCTCGCAATATTCTAAAAAGTCGGTGATGTACCCTGTTAATGTTTTTTCCATCTTGTTAAGAGAGTAATAGATTTATATTGATCTGACAATACATTTGTTTTATTAGGCTCATATATAAGACCTATAGTAGGGGAGAGAGTATAAAATAATCATCGGTTAATGAATGCAGAGCACCACACGTACTGCATAGGCACAATAATAATTAATCAACAAAAACCAGTACGCAGGGATCGAGCTTAAAAGAGACTTCTCCAAGCTACCAAGCTGCGTCATGTCGTAAAAGATACAATTTACGACATAACCAGTTTATCACTCCCTAAGCTAGATTGTCAAGTTTTTGGACTTTTTGGATGTTAGTTAGTTTGTAGTTACTTATCCATTAAAGAGTAGCGAGCAGCCCACCACTACTGCTACTGAACTTAAGTTGCACGCAATATGCGCGTATCTATACTTCATTAATACATTAAATATACTTATCCACACGGGATGAGACGTTGGCCCCTCCACTGAATCTATCAATTGAGTTTAGCAAGTATTTATGAGCTATATTCATAAATTTATGCGTAATTAATTATGATAATTGAGGATAGAACACGATTTAGAGCGTAATAATGCGCTATACGACGTAATCCGTGCTCTACTCTACATGGTATATGTCTATATATTTCCCGAATTTGGAGCCTTAATATGCGCTATATTATTAATTACGAGCGTAATTATTAAACTTTAGTAAACTAATACTGATGCGCGAATGGAGCATAGTATGGCGCTATGCCTATAATTTAAGCTTAAATATACGAGGATTAAATCACCGAGTGAAGTACAAACAGAGAATGGCATTCGGGTATTTTACGGGTGTGTTTTAGACTCATAGTCTTGGGAGATAGAGGCTTATAGTTAGCAGATGATCTAGTTTGATATTCGTGAAAAACTTCCTAAAAATTCGTGAAAAGTCCCCTCTCCTCTAGCACAACTGGCTTCAAATATTAGCCAGTCCAGGATGCGCTTAAAACAGTTAATATTAAAAATATTGACATCACAAAAACTGCCTCGCGAACTAAAACAAGGGTCAATCGTTCCGAGAGATAATATTGCACCATCCCGATCATTTCATATAGCAATGCTGTCAGAAATAAAGCAAAGATGAAAATAGTTATAGGATAGAATGACAGGATCCAACCAACTTGGGCTACGGCCAACGAAACAGCAAATGATAAGGTCACCACTACCCTAGTTAATTTCGGTTCTAAAAGAAAACTCCAGATCGATTGCAATGTTAACGGAAATGCAATTACAAAAATTAAAATAAAATTAATAAAACTCGGCAGATGAAGTGAATAGATGACTAGGTTTAAAAGCAGCATAGTGGTGAGTGTAAGGAAGAATCCGACCGAATGTGCCACCCGAGTCAACTGAATTGATTTAATTCCCGCAATGTTAAAAATGTTTGCGGTCAAAAGAACAGCGTAAAAGCCTGTCGCAAAGAAAGCCAGATAGGCAAACCTAATTATTCCTGCAATCACAATCCCCGTGTCTGTATCCAATGACCAGAAAAACAATTGCGATACTTCACTTGGTAACAAAGGGAAAACGAGAGCGGCTGCCAAGGCGAAAAAGACAGGTAAAATGGGCAAAGTGAGCCATTCAACTCCAGAAAAATCTTCATCTTTAAGCGACAGAACCGTCGCGCCAATAGAAATAAGACTAAACCCCAAAACACGAAATCTCCACGCCGCGACAGAAAAGACATCGAATCTAATTGCCATCATGGAAAGGGTCACGATGATTGTGGCTAAGAGAAACTTCTGACGCTTGGTGAAATCAAATTTAGGGATAAATCGGGAAAGTCTGATCATTTTTTCTTTGCAGCTTTAGTTTTGGTTGGTTTCGACTTTGTCGCATGTATGTTGAGATTAGATTTAATGTGATGAGTGATGGCAATAGCTAACCCGTCTGCTGCGTCATCAGGCTTAATAATTTTTTCCATCCCCAACTTTAATCGGACACTTTCCTGCATTTGTTTTTTGTCACTGCGGCCAAAGCCGGTTAAAGCAAATTTCACAGATAAGCCTTGATATTCGGTCACTGGAATTTGATGACGAGCAGCTTCGGCCAGGACCACTCCCCTAGCTTGGCCTACAGCGATCGCTGTTTTCGTGTTAACACCAAAAAAAAGCATCTCAATCGCCAAAACATCAGGTTTGTGTTCCGAGAAAATTTTTGAGACTTCATCCTGCAAAAACATTAACCGCTCGGGCATGGGGGTTTCGAGCTTAGTTTCCAGACAGCCAGCGGTGACATATTTGATTTTATCTTCAACTTTCCCTGGCTTCTCCGGTGTGTGAGAAACTTCAATTAGACCGTAACCGAGTCGTGCTGTGCCAGGATCGATGCCAAGAATTAACATATTCTTTAACCTAAAATTTGGGTTTTATCTTTGTCATCCTTGAATATCGAGTCGGCGCTAGCTGTACCCGCATCAATAATTCTATAGGAGTTACCCGCTCTGAACAATGTAAAATGGTATGGCATCCTACCCAAGGCATGAGCAATTTTTTGCGCTAAATTTGCATTGTTGGAATCAAAAAAAACTGGCAATGGATCGTCAATTCCGTCCACTTTAAGAAGATGATGACCTGATCCTTTGACCCATTTTCCATCTACTTCGATATAACCCTCTGGAGGTGTAGGCATAAATATTATCCTAAATTGCTATATACATTCTGTACATCATCCGATTCTTCTAAACTGTCTAGAAAGTTTAGCACAGATTCTGCTTGAACCGGGTCTTCAATATTGACGACAGTTTCTTTGTTGGGGACGAAAACTAAACCAGCAAAAGTGATTGGCATTCCAGCTGTTTCCAGAGCCACTTTTACTTGATGAAGAGTTTCTGGGGTGGTGTAAACTACATAATCTTCATCTTCAAAAAAATCCTCTGCCCCAGCATCCATCGCCTTTTCCAAGGCTTCATTGGCAGTGACCGTCTTACCAATTTTTATTTCGCCGAATTTTTTAAAAAGATAGGACACCGATCCTGTGCTGCCAAGATTGCCCCCCGCCTTGTGAAAAATATTACGAATTTCTCCAGAAGCGCGATTCTTATTGTCTGTAACTACATCAACCAACACGGCGATGCCATGCGGAGCAAAACCTTCATAAACCACATTTTCTAAAACCACCCCGTCACCCTTCCCCAAACCACGATCGATTGCCCGAGCGATATTTTCTTTGGGCATATTGACTGACCGCGCTTTGTCCATCATTAACCGAAGTTTAAAATTGAAGTTGGGGTCACCCCCACCACCTTCACGAACAGAAATGGTAATGGCGTTACCAAGCTTGGTAAAGATGGCTCCCCGTTTAGCATCGTTTGCACCCTTTTGGCGCTTAATGGTGGACCATTTGGAATGCCCAGACATGTCTAAATTCTACCTTTCTGTATTGACTTTTTCAACCGTCCAGTTATACTTTCCGAAGATTTTTCATTATGAATGACGACAGCGCTTCTTCAGCAATCTCCTCAGCTTTGAATTCCAACTGGAAATCGGCGATTGAGATCAATAATCGGATTTTAAAAGAGACTCCTGATGACATTGACAGTCTTAATCGATTGGGAAGAGCCTATATCGAAACAGGCGACTTTAAAAAAGCTGCCACCTGTTTTAAAAAAGTCTTGAAATTGGATAAATATCACCCCATTGCCCAAAAAAATCTGGAAAGATTGGAATCAATTGACAAACGAAAAACTAATCACGATTCCAATACACAAAAGTTAAGTGTTAACTTTGTCGAAGAACCAGGAAAAACAAAAGTCGTGGCTCTTGTTAATGTCGCCAATAAACAAACTCTTTCTAACCTAAGACCCGGAACACCGGTAACCTTAGTTTCCAAGAGACACACCATTATTGCTTGCTTGGAAAATCAGGATGTCTATCTGGGTTCTTTACCCGATGATGTCGCTCACCGATTGGATATATTAATTAAGGGAGGAAACACCTACGAATCGTTCGTTAAATCTGTTTCCGGTTCGCAAGCCACTATCTTTCTGCGAGAAATTTGTCGCGGTCGAAAGTTTTCTAACATTGTTTCCTTTTCCACAGCCATCGGTGACCGATTAAATCCCGTCACAGAACAATTAGAAGATAAGGATGTTTTGGCTAAACAAGAGAAAAACACTGATGATGAAGACGATGGAATTTTGGCAAAATCAGCCAGACTCCACGCTGACGAAGAACCCGACAATTAAATTTGATATTGTCTAACGCCCCCCGGAAAAAGTAAAATTACTCCACCAACTGGCTTCCGTAAATTTACGCCTAAATTAACTACTGGCCGAGGCAACTCAAAACTTACATTGCCAAAGGTCTTGTCCCCCATGGACCGAATCGTTAGAAATAAAGAAGAAAAAGTGATTAAGAGGAAAATATTAATCCAATCAAAAATTACCATTTGTTTTGAGGTAGAACGAGCAGAATTCTACTTAATAAATCTTTTAGCGAAATCATCCCCCAAAATGACCACCAAATCAAACCTGTTGTCCAGATCAGTATTCTTCACTAGCCGACAGTGGAAGTATTCTACAACCAGCCAGGCAGTTTTACTAGTTTGGACGGCCGGATTAGAATATTGGGCTTCACAAGCGGATAATAAGCTTTTCTGACTATCTGTCGAAACAAGATTGACTCCTTGGTTAATTAAAAATCTACTTGCCTGCGCACCTAAGCCATTAACGTCGGTAGAATTAATCACAGCGGTTCGAAATGACTCTGAAACTACTGAACTTTGAGCTAATTTATCACCGATTTTTAAATCAAAATTCTCCTGATCGAAAGTTTTGGCCTTATTTCCATCTGCCAAGATAATTTCTGATGAATATTTGTTTAAATCGACTACCGAAATTTTATCCGATCGAATCTGCATCCACGCCCAAGCAATATTTAGCCAATCAAAAATGCTATCTTTCGTTAATTTTTTATAGTCCAAAAAGGCCCAACGAGTGCCTAGGTTTGTCGGACTAATTAAAGGTTTAGTTTCCAATAACACGAGGTCAATTGGCATTCCCAATAGATCGGAAATGGTATCCTTGGCCACTAAACTTCCTTGTGAATCCCAATCACCGGCTTTATATAAAGATCCCACCGGCAAACGACCGTAGCCATGGGCACTAGTCACTTGGACATCCCCTGGGAAAAAAATCGCCGTGGCACTCTTTCGTTTAATGTCCAAAGACAAAACGGTCACTGGGTCTTGAAAAAGCAGAATATTAAATCGATCCAACTTGCCAAAAGAGGAACTTCGAGCCTGCCAAAAATAGAGACCAGCAAATACCGCCGCCCCAACAAGAATTACAAACATTAATAACCCGGGCAGTGATGATGAATCACCATGGGTACGTCTTCTTTTTACCAATTCTGGTCTTTTTTCTTTTTAATTACTTCTGGAACAGGCAAAACCCAACTGGAACCAGTCGAGCTTTTCATAGCTGTTTTAGCCATTTCTCCTTTAGATTTTTTCTTTTTATTTTTTCCGCTTCCAAAATCACCAAATCCTGGCATATTAATCACCCCGTTCTTATAATAACCAATCTCCAACTCCAATCTCCAAAATCCAAAGTCCAAAGTCCAATAACAACTTCCAACCGGTCATTGCGCTTGGATATTGGAACTTGGAATTGGCTATTGGATTATTGATTATATTGTAACCATTCTTCTTTAAGTTTTGCAAATCTTTTTTCAATAATTGCTTGACGAATTTCTTCCAAAAGTCGCAGCATAAAGTGAATGTTGTGAATAGTGGCTAAACGATATGACAAAAGTTCGTGCGACCTAAACATGTGGTGCACATAGGCCCGAGAATAGTGTTGACATGTATAGCAAGTGCAATCCTCATCGATTGGCGCTCCATCTTCAACAAAAATTGTTTTAGAAATGTCGTAATAGAAATTGCGATGATTGTAGATTTCGGCAATTTTTTTGTCATCTTTTTTAAGCTTATACAGCACCAATCCCGCCCGAGCAATTCTGGTCGGATAGACACAATCAAAGATGTCCATCCCCCGACTAACGCCTTCAAAAATGTCGTCGATCGTGCCAATTCCCAACAAATGTCGCGGTTTTTCGGGGTGAAGATGGGGGAATATCCAATCCAAAATTTCGTGCATTTTTTCTTTGGAAACAAGCGCTCCCCCAATCCCCATGCCAAAAAAGTCATTTTCGGAAACAAATTTTGCCGATTCAATTCGAAGATCTTCAAATGGTCCCCCTTGAACCACACCAAACATTTGTTGGTTCACGGTAGAATCAGGTTCACTGTTCACAGACTCGTTTAATTTTCCTGTTCTACCGTGAACCGTGAACCGTGAACCGTGAACCTGAAATTTAATTAATTCGTCTAATGATCGTTTTTCCCACCGGTGGCTTCGTTCCATCGAAGTTTTGGTGTAATCATAATCATGAAGTGGTGAAGTGCACTCATCCAGAGCCACGATGAAATCTGCCCCCAGTTCGATTTGTACATCGACGCTTTTTTCAGGAGGAAAAAAATGGGCAATTCCATCAATGTGCGATTGAAAAGTGGGACCGTCCTCCTCGATTTTGCAAAGTTTAGTGCGATTAATCACCGTCTTGGAATCCGCATCAAGAATGTTTCCCACAACGAGATTATCGCCATATAAATTAACTATCTTTCCCACTTCGTGTTCAATCCCAAATCCGAGTGAAAAAACTTGAAAACCACCCGAGTCAGTTAAAATTGGACGTTTCCAATCCATAAATTTATGTAGACCACCCAACTTTTGAATTCTTTCTGAACCGGGGCGAAGATAAAGGTGATAGGTGTTTGCCAAAATCATTTCTGCACCCAATTCGTCTAAATCTCGACCATCAACGGCCTTAACTGTAGCTTGAGTTCCCACAGGAAGAAACACGGGAGTATTCACTACTCCGTGTGAAGTGGTCAATTTCCCCACTCTGGCCCGGTCCTCTCTGGCAATAATGTCAAATTTAGTAGTCATCTACTTCAAAGTGAATAACGAAGTAGATTATACCAATTAATTACCACCACTCTGTAGTATTCTCAAATCAGCTAACCTTCTCTCTGCTGCGTAGGGGCATATGCCAGTTCTTGTAAATAATTCATAGAGCCTCAATTCGTCAGTGGAATCACCTCGGTTCGTACAGGTGCTACTCCCTTATGCTCAGCACCACCCCTAGCTGACTGTCGAACAGAACTCGTCGCTATTGAACTTGCCATAAACTATCACCCCCTCATTTAGTTAGTACCAATTAGTTTTCGTTTAAAATTTGTACATCTGCTGGTGCCGGCTTGCTTGCTGTTACCACTACAATTTCTCTAGATGGTGGAATTGTTCTTGGGTATAACGCTAATCTTTTTTTTCCTGGAACACCCAGATCTTCGTGCACACCACCACCACGAGTTCCAAAAACGGCACCCCTTTCCCGTCCAAATATTAATGCCATAAGTAACACCCCCTTTCTGTACATCAGAGTATATCAAATTTCTCTCAAAATGTGGAGTCATGGCGCCATGGAGTGTCCAAAAGGAGCCTATTTTATATCCATCCCCCCGGAAATACGGATAAGTTCTGCAGTGTCATCGTCAGCCGCTACCCGGTTCAATCTTTCAAAGTGGCACTTGGTGCAACGGTGAGTCAAAACATATTCCCCTGTCCGCCTTGTAGTCACCCCAATTGGTTCCATTAACCCGCGGCATTCGTTCGCCCGATCACCAGGGACTCCAGAATCAACATGCTTACTCCAAAGGCAAAAGGGGCAATGGTTGCGATATGAACCCCCGAACTTAATCGGCTCAACATCGGCACCACAATGTTCACATTTGAATGGATCGTTTCGTGCTATAAATTTCATTGCAAGGCTCGCTTTAGTTCTCCCAACTTCCTTTCTCGGTCTCTTCGCAATTCCCGCAAATTGTCGTGGTAATCAGAAATTAAACGGCTAATGCTTGTTCCCTCCAAATTAACCGGAATAGAAACGTGATGTGCTCCTCGTTCATAAAGAACCACAGCATCCTTGGAATCGGCTGCAGCCACAATCACAATGGCTGGTGATTGAATTTTTTCTAACGAATCAAGAAGAGCCAGGTTATCCGGCAAAAATCGGATAGTGGAAATAACTAATTTTGCCTCTTTTAAATTAAGCTTATCCAAAATATCTATGTCACCAATGTCCCCATAGACACAAGAAACGCCGGAATCTTTAAGACTGGAGATTATATCAGGATTGAAATCCACAGCCAGCAGATTATTTTCAAAAAATCTTTGCAAACTGCGAAGCACAATTGAACCGCTATGGTGAACACCGACTAAAACGGCATGGTCAGAAAATTGTGTTTCCGGACTGGGCAAAAAATCAATGGAAAATGTCTTGGACCGCTCTAGTTTTTTTAGTAGTGGCTTAAAAGAATGATAAATTTTTCTGTCATAGGTAATTAAAAGTGAAGAGAAAACAAAGGAAAACACAGCGGCGAAAATGAGTGGTGAAGCGAAGTTTGGATTAATTAAACCCGATTTAGTGATTAAAAAAAGAATAATTAGAGCGAATTCAGAAATGGAAGATAGTTGAATGGCTGATTGAAAAGCGGTTCTGGCTCGAAAACGAAGCCAAATAAAAACAAAATAAAAGATTACGGGTTTTATTACACAAGCATAAAAGAGAAGAAAAAAAGATAACGGCAAAAAATCTTTTATTTGACTAAATGACAGACCAATCCCAAGATCGATAAAAAAGATCATGATAAAAAAATCGCGTAGCGGTTTTATTTTTCCCGAGATAACTCCCCGATAGACTGACTGAGCCATAGAAATTCCTGCCAGAAACGCACCAATTCCTATAGAAAAACCCATTAACGAGGAAACTGAAACAAAGATAAGACACCAGCCAATGGCCGTCAAAACCAATAGTTCAAAATTCTCGGCAGTAGTTTTAAACAACGCAGGTAATAATTTTCTCCCCGCGAATAAGGAAAACCAAATAAGAAACGCCCCTTTGGCAATTACCGCTAGGAGCGCTAAAAGATTAAATTGTTTCCCCTCCCCCACAATGGCCAAAAACATTAACAACAAAATCGCTAATAAATCTTCCAAGAGAAGAATTCCCACCGATAATTTTCCATGGAGAGAAGAAAGTTGTTTGTGCTCCAAAAGAAGTTTAACAACCAAGATAGTACTGCTGAAAGATAAGGAAATAGCTGTAACCAAAGCTGCTGGAGCCTGTAAACCAAAATTAATTAGGACAAAAAAAAGAAGGACACTAGAAACGAAAACTTGTGTTACTGAAGCCCAAATCACATGCTTTCCCAGTTGCTTAAACTCTCGTAAATCTAATTCCATGCCCACTAAAAACAGTAAAAAGGCTAAACCAATGTCCGGCAAAAATCGCAAAAATGCTAATTGTTCAGGTCGAACGATGTGGAAGAGTGACAAAATTGCACCGGTTAAAAGATAAGAAACAATCAATGGTTGATCTAATTTGCGAAAGAGAATTGAAAGAATCGAAGCGAGGGAAATCACCAAGGCCAATAAATAGATTTCTTGCATAATATCATTGTAATGATATTACCTATCCAGAGCAAGTAAATTGTCACTTTATTGGAAGACTGTCCAACGCAATTTGCAAATCAAGCGGTAATGGAGACTCAAATTTTAAGGCCTTTCCTGTTTCCGGGTGAACAATAGCCAAACTAGTGGCATGTAAAAAAAGCCGGGGAAAAAATTTCTGATCGTTTTGATAGTTCTTTCTTCCGCCATAAATGGGATCGCAAATAACCGGATGGTTGAGATATTTCAAATGCACCCGAATTTGATGTGTTCTTCCGGTGTGGGGGGTTAATTCCAACAGCGTTAATGTTTCCATCTCTTTGCCGTCATCCTTAATGGCGCAATTAATGTTGCGAATAGTTTTATAGTCTGTCTGCGCTTCTCTTCCGCCAGCAAAAATACCAAAATGTTTTCTATTAAAAGGGCTTCGCTCAATCGGCGCATTAATTGTCCCAAATGCTGGCTCGACCAAACCATGGCAAAGGGCGAGATATTTTTTAACCGTAGTTCGTTCTTTAAATTGATTTTTAAGCTTACTAAAAGCCATAGGGGTCTTGGCGAGAACCAAAATGCCCGATGTATCCTTATCTAACCGATGCACTACCCCACCACGTGATTTAAATTCCACAATCAATTCTTGGTCACCGGGAAAATTGGTGTTAGAAATTGAATATTTACTTTCCATCCAATCTTGAACTGTTTCCACTTGTCTCGTAGTGTCGGAGCGATTGACTACTAGCCCCGCTGGTTTATCGATCACCAAAAAACTAGCGTCTTCAAAAATGATGGGGATGTCCATGAGCATATTTTACACTCCCCACTTCGCTAAAGCTACGAGAGGCACGAAAAAAAGCGCGTTAGCGCTCTATTGAGGAATTTTAAGATATGAATTACTTTGCTGACTTTTCCCTCTTCCTCTCGCAATCCATACACAACGTGGCTGATGGCATGGCAGTCAAACGATCGGTGTCAATCATGGTTTTACAATTCTCACAAATTCCATAGCTACCCAGCTTGATTTTTGATAAGGCTTTTCTGGTTTCAATTAGGGTGCGATTTAATTGATTTTGAATCGCGGCCACGTTCTCATGCTTAGCTTTATCAGTGGCAGTGTCATCGTCGGAAAATTCTTGGTGAAGTCTACCCTTATCGCTGTTTGGATCGTCTTTTTTTAGTTGTACCAAACGTTTTTCTGTTTCTCGGCGACGTTGTTCAAGATATTCTTGAATTGGGGCTAATAATGATTTCGGAAATTTGATCATCTTAAAAATTTCTCTATAAGAAAAACCGATCCAAAAAACATCTAACAGGGTTAATGTTTCCAGTGCCAAGTATAAGGGACGAGGTAAGTTTTTTGCAAGCAGTAATCCGACCCCCAGACCGACCAAAATTGTCAGAAAAAAGATAAAACCGCGGTTTTTAACTTTTGGTAAATTAATTAACACGTGCTTAATCTGGCGCAAAACAATTATCACCACCAACAAAAACATCTCGACGGGTAAAATAGCGGGTTGATTTAGATTTAAACAAGGACTAACACGACATGATGACAAAGCGATTAAAAGAAAAATAAGTGACGGCAGTGAAAACAAGTCCAAGATTTCCCAAACACCAAATTTAAATTTGCGAGCGAGAATTAATGCTATGACAATGGCTGTCAACATAAATCCCAACACCGATATGCCGGGATATTTAAGAAACAAAAGCAGTCTCGAAAAGCTAGGCTGAAAAATTGACCAGTGGTCAATGGCATAACCGACTCTGCCGCCAATTATTCCCCAGAAAACGACGATTAATGAGAGGTCAATTACTTTTTCCTCTTCCAATCCCAAGGAGCGAGCTTGTCGCCACAGAAAAAAAGAAGCAAACAAAAATCCAAAAACGAAAAACAGACCGGTTATAAATGCATTCATCTCCTGCGATTATACAAAGCAAGTGAGAAAACCACCATTCCCAATCCGAACATAACTTTCTCTACACCAATAATATCTGATAAAGAACCAGCCACTACAACAGGCAAAACTGCTGACGCTCCAACCAGAGCAGTTAGCACACCGTAGATTCGAGAACGAATTTTTTCCGTCGAGTTTTCTTGCAAAATTGTGTTCGCAGGAATATCGAGCATGGCATTACCAAAACCAAGAATAACTAGAAAAATGACCCCAGTCATTGCCGCAGATATATGGACAAAATGAGCAATCGGAACAACAAGCGAAAAACAAATTATCGCTACCCCAGCAATTAATAGTCCCGAAGTAATTAATACTGACCGTTGAAACCTACCACCCCATTGACTCACCATGGCCGCGCCCAAAACCATTCCCACCGCCGCTGGAGCTAAAATTAATAGGGACGCATCAGTAATTCTAATTCCCATCACCTTGTCAGCAAACCCAGGAGCGATTCCCGAAAGCGTGGCAATTAATGTTTGTGAAAAGGCCAAATATAGAATCGCCTGAGAAATAACTTTGTGGGATTTAATAAAACTCAATCCCTCGATAAACTCATTCTTAATTCCAGAAACTAAGTTTTTATCCCCCACATCCAATTTATATTGTCTACTAGAAAAAACACTCTTTAGCCAGGCTTTAATGTCCACTCCCGGCAACCGAATTACAAAGAAAGTCGCCACCAAAAAAGCAATGGAAATTATTAAATATGTGGTAATTGGTCCAAAAGTGCCAAGGATTGGGCCGGCCATAATGTTTCCTAAAATCACTGTGACAAAAAAAGTCAGGGTAAAAATGCTATTGGCAGATAGCAAGTCTTTTTCTTTAATAATTGTGGGAATAGTGGAAACTTCTGCTGGAGCCCAAAATTGAGTGACTGTGGAAATAGCTAACATTAAAATATAAATTCCTAAAGGACTTTGAGACGAAACCATAAACAAGATCACAGCTGCGAAACGGATAGCTTGAGCACAAAACATGGTTAATTTTTTGTCCCAACGGTCCACAAGAACGCCGGCGAAGGCACCAACCAGAAGATTTGGCAAACCAACGGTTAGAACAAGAATGGCCACCGCGGTGTTACTTTTGGTAATTGAATATATGTGGAGAAGTTGAGAAAAAATTAGAACGTTTAAAAACGTTTGAGAAATTAACTGTGACAACCACAAATTGCGGAAACTATAATTTTTAAGAACTTTTAATGCATTAAATTTGTCCATAGAACTTAATGATTGTAGCAAGTGGTGTGAAAAATCGCCACAACCTTGTCCCCCTTGACAAGAATAGGTATACTTAAGGGTAAGTTATGACAGCAACCGGCCACGCACTCATTGGCGCAGCAATAGCTTCACAAGTCTCCAACCCAATTGTTGGACTCCCGCTGGCGTTGGTTTCACACTTTTTTGCTGACAAAGTTCCCCATTGGGATCCGATGACTGACAAAAACAAGAGTTTTAGGCTCACAATGATTCAAACTGTGCTCGACGTTCTGCTGGGTTACTTTTTGGTCGGAATTATGATCGTCCTTTTTTGGAGTAATAGTAATCCTATTTATATCTTGCTAGGGTCATTTTTTGCCCAAATTCCCGATTGGTTAGAAGTTCCATATAGCATATTTAAGGTCAAATGGCCGTTTTTTTACCAAAATTACCTGGTGCAACATTGGGTCCATGATGTGGGATTCGATTCACGACTCAAGGCTCCTTGGGGAATAGTCAGCCAACTTGGAGTTGTTATTGCCATTGTGCTTTGGGCTGTGACTTCAAAAACAATCTAGTTCTTGTTGGCCCGCTCCACATATTCTCCTGTGTCCGTATTCACAACCACCTCTTCACCCTCGTTTACAAAAAGCGGGACCTTAATTTTTGCCCCAGTGTCAATTTTGGCATCTTTAAACACATTAGACACCGTGTTTCCACGCACTCCAGGGTCCGTTTCCACTACTTTAAAACGCATTTTCAAGGGAAGAACAATGGAAATGGCGTCGTTGTTAAAAAATTTTAGATCCACGACTGTCCCCTCTTTAAGAAAATTCACCGCATCGCCAACAAAATCCTTGGAAATATTAAATTGATCAAAAGTTGTTGGCTCCATAAAAACCAAGTGATCACCCTCATCATAGAGAAATTGTCCCTGACGCTTTTCCAGAAGGACATCCTGAACACGAGCACCATTAATGTAGGATTTATCGATTGTGCTCCCAGTCTTGAGGTTTTTTGCTTTAATTTTAATTGAAGCGGTGCCCCGACCCACCTTCATGTGTTCGTATTTGACCACTACCCAAGGCACACCATTTTCCTCAAAAACAGCCCCAGCGCGTAGTTCAGTAACGTTAATCATAGCGGACGCAATTCTAGCATGCTAAAATAGCCGGGTAAAGAGGTTGATGGTGACTAGTTTTTCGCCGCGGTGCTGGAATGGTATACAGGATAGTCTCAAAAACTATTGGGTATAATGCCCATGCGAGTCCGACTCTCGCCCGCGGCACAAGAATAACCTTAAAATTATTCTTTTCCCTCTTCCCGCTTTCGTTCAATGGGTCGGAATTGCATTTTGGAACCAATAAACATGAAGTCAAATTCCCGCAATGGTCCATTTCGATGTTTATCAATGGATAACTTGGTTTGAATCTTGTCAGATGGCGCGGCATCTTTGTCTTCATCAGGTCGATAGAGAAACATGACTACATCACTGTCTTGTTCAATTGCCCCGGATTCCCGAAGATCAGCTAGTTGTGGTTTTTTGGACCCCCGTGACTCCACTTGACGATTTAACTGCGACAAACAAAGCACCGGCACTCGTAATTCTCGAGCAAGGTTTTTTAACGACTGAGAGACCATGGAAACCTCTTGAACGCGATTTTCTTGGTGCCGACCAGGATTAATTAGTTGCAAATAATCGACAATAATTAATTTTAATCCCATTTCCATCTGCAACCTTCTAGCTTTTGTGCGCATTTCCATAATGGAAATTCCCGGGGTGTCATCAATGTAAATTGGTGCATCAGCCAAAACTCCCATCGCATCTTGTAGCAAATCAAAATCAGAATCCTCGAGCCGTCCTGTTTTAAACTTAAAAGCGTCCACCTCCGATTGCATAACCAACAAGCGATCTCCCAGTTCTTCCTGACTCATTTCTAAGGAAAAAATTCCTACGGGGAGCTTTTCTCGAACGGCCACATGTCGTGCTACGTTCAAGGCAAATGCAGTTTTACCCACGCCGGGGCGCGCCGCTAATATAATTAGATTTGATGCTTGCATCCCGGTCAAAGTGTTGTCTAAATCCCGAAATCCCGAAGCGATTCCTCGCAGCCCGCCCGAGTCACCCTTTTGCTGAATTTCTTCTAAGCGGTCAAAACTGTGTGCCAGGATATCTTTCATCGGGACAAAATTCCTTTCCATGGAAGATTGGGAAATAGAAAAAATCTGTTGTTCCGCTCGATCCAAAATGTCGCGCAAATTTTTCCCAACATCAAATGACATTTCAGAAATCGTCCCGGCAGTGGTAATTAATTCTCGCTTAGCGTAGTTTTCCTTAACAATGTTGCCATAGTGTTCAATGTTAGCACTAGTGGGGACACTATTGGTTAAATCAGCCAAATAGGCCGCTCCTCCAACCTCTTTGAACACTTTCATTGATTTGAGTTTTTCGGTAAGAGTTAAAATGTCTATCGGACGACGTTCTTCATATAGGGAGAGAATGGCCGAATAAATCTGGCCATGGCGTTCTTGATAGAAGTATTCCGATCGCAAAAAACCGGCCACTTCCACAATGGCATTTTTATCAATTAAAACTGCTCCAAGAACCGATTGCTCAGCTTCATCAGAATGAGGCGGTATTTTAACCGAAGGCATAAGTGTAACGCTATTCTAATACAACAACAGTTGTTGTTTCGGGAAGTTTATCCACTGATGTGACTAACTTACTTTGAGGGACCACGCTTTCGGCTCCTATTTCCTTAAAAAATTTTTCTAAACCTTCTAATTGTCCAAAAATCTTTTGATCGAGACCCGGCCGGTTGTAATGCATCGGGATAATAATTCTCGGTTCCAATTGAACCGCGACTTCGCTGGCTGTGTGAGAACTAATCGTATAGAAACCTCCCACTGGAATCATCAAAATATCCACTTGTCCAATTTCCTGCACTTGGGCATCAGTTAATTTGTGGCCTAAATCACCGAGGTGACAAATGCTGACATCATCAATAGTGATAGTGAAGACCACATTTCGACCACGTTCAGACCCATTAGTCTCATCATGAAATGTAGAAATTCCATGAATCATGACTCCACCAACTTCAAATTCCCCAGCACTTTCGGCAAAAAAAGCCCCTTCTGGAATTAAAGATTTAAAATCATGATCCTCATGACTGTGGGAAATAGTAACAATGTTGGCCTTATCTAGTTTAGGAAATTTTGATCCTACCTTCGCCTGGTCAAATGGATCTGTGATCACCGTGGTGGTTTTATTTGAAATTTTAAAAGATGAATGACCGAGCGAAGCTATTTCCATGGGCAAAGAATAACATTGATGTCGCAACTTGACAAGATAGAGTTCCCGCACTAAGATTTCGGCAGTCTATACCTCTCAAATGGACAAAGAAAAAATCGTCACCATCGCTATTGGCCTTTCCATCGGCATCTTGATCGCATTGGGGTTTTTCATCTTGAATAAAAGTCGGATCGCTAAAAAAACTCCTGATGTAGTTTTAAAAGTCCCCACATCAAAAGATACTGGACTTCAGGATTCTCAATCGGCCAATTTTAGTATCGATTTTCCCGAGGATAATTCGTTAACCAAAACTCCAGTTGCATCCATCTCTGGATCAGGACAACCAGCTGATGATTTAATCATTACCTCAAATAATGACGATCAGAAAATGAAAATCGACCCTTCAGGAAAATTCTCAACTACTGTTAAGTTGGAAGATGGCGAAAATAAAATTCAAATTATTTATTTAAATCAAAATAATAGCCCGATCGTTATTAATCGAACCGTCACCTATGAAATTAATTAAATCGTTTTCCGTTCTATTTGCGTTTGTAATTGTCCTATCGTACGCCAGTGTTACACTGGCAGCCTCAACCGCGACCCAAACCGCACAAACCGCTTCTGTTTCAGGAATTACTGACAAGGCCAAAGAAATTTTAAATAAGATCACTGATAAGGTAACCCAGATTGGCACCAATTTAAAAAAGGGCTACACCGGAAAAGTGCGTTCCTTGGGCAATAACACGATTTCACTGACCTATGACTCGGGAGAAATTTTCGCTGAAATCAACGATGCAACCAATTTCTATAAATTTCGCTCGGGCAATAGAACTACTTCTGACTTTAAGAGTATCAAAGTAGGAACAGAATTAACTATTATTGGGATTTTGGATGAAGGTAATCACACAGTTATTGCAAGACAGGTAATCGACAAAATTCGCCGTTTTCAACTGGCTGGCAAGGTTACCTCAATTAAAAAGGAATTAATCACTGTTTCCAGTAATGGGACGGACAACATTATTGATACTTCCACTGTAGTAACAGTTAAAAAAATTGGTCTCAAGCGCGAATTAACACCGGGAAGAATTGCCGACATTGCTATAGGCGATTTCGTCAGTGCCTTGGGATATTTTGATGACGGTGATCCCAACCTGCAAGCCCTTAAAGTTTTATATATTCCTCAGTCTTTATTTACCACACCTAGTCCAATTCCAACTCCATCAGTATCCCCAACAGCCTCACCATCAGGAAAAGTTAAAAATTAAAATCTTTCAAAAAACTCACTTCGTGCTGTGGTAAGATAGAACCAGCCTATGACGGACACTAAATTTATCGAGCCACGAACTCTTTCCGGATTTCGGGATTTTTTACCCGAAGCTCTAGTCGTGCGCAAAAAAGTAATTAACATTTTTACAGAAATTTTTGAAAAATATGGTTTTCAACCCCTAGAAACTCCTGCACTAGAATTTGCGGATGTACTTTTGGGAAAATATGGCGAGGAAGCGGAAAAATTAATGTATTTGTTTGAGGACAATGGTCAACGAAACGTCGGATTAAAATATGATCTCACTGTCCCCACTGCCAGAGTTGTTGCTCAATATCCGCAAATTCCTAAACCATTTAAAAGATATCAGATTCAGCCCGTTTGGCGGTCAGAAAAAGCCCAAAAAGGCAGATATCGCGAATTTACCCAATGTGATGTCGACACGCTTGGCACCACTTCCCCATTAGCTGATGCCGAGATTCTTGCCGTTATTCAAGAAAGTTTGACCGCAGTTGGCTTTAAAAAATTTACGATTAAAATAAATAGCAGGCCGGTGTTGTTCAAAATTTTAGAAGATTCAGGAGCGCCAGAAGAGAAATTTCTTACAATTATTCAATCAATTGATAAATTAGACAAAAAATCGGAAGAAGAAGTCCGTGTGGAACTAGCGGAAAAACAGACCGATAACAAAATTGTCGAGAAAATATTTAACCAAATTAAACTTGCTAAACCGGATGAAAATTTGGCTGAAGTATTTAAATATCTGGAAAAATTAGGGATTTCAAATGAATACTACCGTTTTGAACCGACATTAGCCCGTGGACTTGACTACTACACAGGGGCAATCTTTGAAACAATAGTCGATGAACCAAAAATCGGCTCGGTCACCGGAGGTGGACGCTATGACAAATTAATTGGTAGCTTTACGGGACTGGATGTACCGGCTGTGGGAACAACGTTGGGGCTTGATCGCATTGTTGATGTAATTACGGAACTTAATCTTTGGAAGAACATGCCCCTGTCCCCCACTAAGGTCTTGGTGACAATTTTTTCTCCCGATCTCGCTGATTGCTCACTAGCCATGATTAAGAAGTTGCGTGAACAAAAAGTAAATGCCCAAATATATTTAGATCCAAATGCTAAGTTGGAAAAGCAACTTAAATACGCTGACCTAAAAGGAATCCCCTTTGCAATTATCATCGGTCCTGACGAAACCGCTAAAGGATTAGTCACTTTAAAAAATCTGCAAAATAAAACCCAAACTACAGTTTCAGAGAAGGATTTGATAAAGTTAATCGATGAAAAAAATTAACTACCCTGTTTTGGCCTTAATCGCGGCCAATTTAATTTGGGGAGCGGCTTCACCAATTTTTAAATTTTCTCTACAAAACATTCCGCCGTTTTCTCTCGCTTTTCTTCGTTTTCTAATCGCCTGTCTCATTATGTATCCGTTCATTCACCAAAAATTAGCCTGGAGCGATCTAAAAAGCAAAAGCCTATGGCTATTTGGGCTTCTTGGAATCACCATTAATATCGGTTTTTTCTTTTTAGCTTTGGAGCACACTGATTCTATTAATGCTCCAATTATCGGATCGACAGGACCAATCATTATTTTGCTTGGGTCGATTCTTTTTTTGAAAGAGAAAGTGAAACTGCATGCTATCGTGGGAATTTTGCTGGCTTTTGCGGGAATTTTAACCATTATTCTTCAACCCATCCCACAAAAAGGATTGGACGGATCTTTTACCGGAAATCTGCTTTTAGTAATTGCCACCTTCGGTTCAGTCGGATCAATTTTAATTGGTAAAAAAATTCTAAAACCGGATAATTTTCTTGGTTACACTTTTTGGTCTTTCTTTATCGGCATTATCACTTTCTTTCCCCTCATGATGCGGGAATTTCTCATTCAACCAACTTGGATTGCCAATATGGACCATCGCGGATGGGCAGGAATTCTTTTTGGCAGTGTTCTCTCCAGTGTTGTGGCCTATTGTTTGTATAACCTAGCCTTAGCTAAACTTCCTGCGTTTAAGGTGAGTGTGTTTGCTTACATGGATCCGGTTGTGGCCATTCTCATTGCTATTCCACTATTGGGGGAAAAATTAACCACAACTTTTCTTATTGGCAGCGCCCTGGTTTTCGTCGGAATCATGATTGCGGAAAAGAGAGTTCACTGGCACCCGCTACACAAAATTTTGGAAGGCTAAAGTTTAGGACCACTATCCCGTTCAAGTCTAGCTTGCGCTCGCCTACCTTCCCCCCTTAACCCCTTCGGTAGAACGTTAGCTTGATGTGCTCTAGCAATTAATCTCGCCTGAAGATCGGGATCTAGGTCGCTGAAAAGTATTGTCCCAACTGCGTCGGCATCTAAAGTCGCCCCTGTTTCTACTGCTTCATTTAATCGTGATATGGCACCTGCTTCAGCCTCTCGCTGCCTTCTTACAAATTATTCTAAATCTGATTCGCTATTTTCAGCCGGCATATTGGGAATTGTGTTAATTATAGCAAATATTGTATAATAGCTTCATGAAAGCCAATATTCACCCAGTCTATTTCGATGACGCCCAAGTCGTTTGTTCTTGCGGCAACGTCTACACTACTGGCTCCACTAAAAAACAGATTAGAGTGGAAATTTGTTCTAAGTGTCACCCTTTCTACACTGGCCAACAAAGATTTGTAGACACGGTGGGAAAGATCGATCGTTTCCAAGAAAAGATCAAAACTGCAGCCGTTAAACAGGCAGAAATTGCCACCCATAAAAAAGAAAAGAAAGAACGTGAAGAACGCCGCCCCTTGAGCCTTCGGGAAATGCTCATGTCCCAAAAGTAGCTGACCGGTTCACAGTAGAAACCGTTCACAGTAAATGCAGGTTAAAAGTAAATGCCCACTTTTAATTTTGAACGACTAGAAGTCTATCAACTTAGCCTTAAGCTGGCAACAGAAATCTATCAGTTAACGAAAACATGGCCCAAAGAGGAACTTTTTGGACTTACCAATCAAATAAGACGAGCTTCTGTTTCCATATCGCTAAATATTGCGGAAGGAAGTAGTCGAAGCAAAAAAGACTTTAGACATTTTCTCGATTTATCCAGGGGTTCTTGTTACGAATCCATCGCAATTTTGACTATAGCAAAGAGTCTCAAGTATATTTCGGAGTCAGATTTTGAACTTTGCTATCAAAAAATTAACAGAATTACTATAATGATAAACGCGCTTAAAAATTCAATTAAATAATATGGAAATTCCTGAATATTTAAAAAGTGCAATTTCAGAGCTGGATAAAAAGATAGAAGAAACAAAATCGTTGCTATCAGACCCAGAACTTAAGCCTATTGCTGAAGACGAAATTAAACGTTTAGAAACAGAAAAAGACACGCTTCTCAACTCTACTGTGAACCGTGAACCTGACTCTACTGTGAACCCGTCTGACCCAGATAGTGCTTGGAATAATAGAAATATCATTATAGAAATCCGCGGAGCAGCCGGAGGAGAAGAAGCGAAGCTTTGGGGAGAAGATCTCCTTCGTATGTATACCCGTTTCGCCCAACTTTTAGGTTGGAAAGTGCAACAAATTGACGAGGCCAGCATTAAAATTGCCGGGCGAGGCGTTTATGGCAAACTGAAATATGAATCTGGAGTGCACCGAGTGCAACGTGTTCCCTCTACTGAGTCCTCTGGTCGTGTTCACACTTCGACGGCCACTGTTGCCGTTTTACCAGAACTGGAAGATTTTGACGTCCACATTGACGAAGGCGACCTAAAATGGGAGTTCTACCGCAGTGGTGGCAAAGGTGGACAAAATGTTAATAAAGTCTCCTCAGCCGTCCGATTGGAACATATCCCGACCGGAACAATTTCTACAGCTCAAAGCGAGCGCTCACAAGAACAAAATCGAGGCCTGGCTTTGGAAAAATTGCGTGCCATTCTTTGGGAAAAAGAACAGGAACGAATCTATGGTGAATTAGACGCGGAACGAAAAGCCCAAGTGGGCACCGGTATGAGAAACGAGAAAATTAGAACATATAATTTCCTCCAAGACCGTGTGACTGATCACCGTCTGGACCAAAACTTTCACAATATTCTTAAAATTATGGAAGGATATCTGGGAGAAATAATTGAAGCGCTGGAAAAGAAGTATTTCCAAACCAATTCTACTGTTGTCCCTCAGTAAGCGTCACTTTGACATTTTTAATCTCCCCATCACCGCGATAAATCGTCATATCGATGACATCGCCAGGTTTATGGGAAGAAATAATTTTTGTTAAACCGCCATCACTTTCTCGAATATTTTTTCCATCAGCTTTAGTCAAAATATCATCCTGCAAAATACCCGCTTTGTCTGCGGGACTGTCGGCAACCACAGTTTGCACATAAGCTCCCTCGGGAATTTCATTTAGAACAGACAGTTCGCGAGTAACCATGCGATATTCAACTCCCAAAAAGGCTTTTTTTGCAAATTGGCCATTGGTATCAAAAGTTTTAAGTGAGTCTTTGACTAGATTAATTGGTAAAGAAAATCCAATATTTTGCCCATCAGCAGCAACAGCTACATTGACGCCAATTACTTGACCAGACGAATTTAATAATGGTCCACCGGAATTACCGGGATTAATGGCCGCGGATGTTTGAATGACATTATCCAACTTTTCCGCATCGCCAGAAAATTGTCCACCGGCAGTAATTCCTCTTTGTAAACCTGACACCACTCCCGTTGTCACTGTGGCCCGAAATTCACCCAATGCTGTTCCGATAGCAATCGCGAATTGACCTACTTGCAACTTGTCACTATCCCCCATTTCCACTACCGGAAGACCAGTGGCCGCAATTTTTAAAATCGCTAAATCATTAATCGGATCTCGATATATTTTTTGCACATCAAAACTTTTATTATCGGTGGTAATCACGCGATATTTAGCTTGTGTGTCAGAGACAACGTGTTTATTAGTGATAACTAATCCATCGGATCGAACAATAAAACCCGAGCCTATGTCTTGTTTAATTTGTTGCGAACCAGAAGGTCGTGGCATCATAAAACCACCCATTGGTCCACCAAATGGACTGTAAAAACCAAACGGATCGGAACGATCAAAAACTGGTTGATTTTTAGTAATGCCGACGGTCACTACTGCTGGGCTAGCGTTTTTAAAAACATCAATCGTCACTGATTCTTCAGTAACTACACGCTTGTTATCAAATGATGGCAATGAACCACCCACATTCGGACCGACAATGCCGAATTTGCTGGGACTAGGCAGTGAAAAACGAAGTTTAGAAAAATCAATTGGCGCGCCACCACCTATTCGCAGAAGAACGATTATGGCCAGAATCGTGATAACGATAAAAACGCGTTTCATTTCAAGCCCTCCTTACTTTTGATTAAGAACTTCCAAGGCCTTTTCCAACTGGAAATCACGGGTTGGATCTTTTTCGTCATTATCTATTTTAATATCTGGTGTCAAGCCAGTGCCGTTGACCCAAAAATCATTGGATAAAAGCCACTTGGCAACTGTGATGTGCATTCCCGCACCACCAGGAAGATCTTCAGTGCTTTGCACGCTCCCCTTACCAAAAGTCTGCATGCCAACCACTTTTGCCCGTTTGGAAGCTTGCAATGCTCCAGCCAGAATTTCTCCAGCCGAAGCAGTGCCCTGATTAACTAAAACAACCAATGGTGCATCCAAAAGATTACCTTTTCGATCGACGGAATAAGTTTGGGTATTAGCTTTATAATCCACCTGTTTGACGACAACGCCGCTTGGCATAAATTCTGACGCCACATATACTGCTCCGACTAAATATCCACCAGGATTATTACGAAGGTCCAAAATTACACCGGATGTTTTTGCAGATGAAGTGGCCATATAGCCCGCGATTGCTGCCACTGAATTGTCCCACTGGGGGTCAGTTCTGTCTCCAAAACGCGATAATTGTAAATATGCAGCCGGTTTTAAACTCGCTGAAGCAGTCGATGAATAAAGTTTCCAGTCAACACTTTTTAAAACGACGGTGTCACGAACAATTTTAATGTCTAATGGCTTTTCGTCATCGGTGTGTAAAACTGTTAATGTTACACTAGAGCCACGATCTCCACGAATTTTGGCTACAGTTCCCGGCAAAGTCCAATTGGCAGTTTCCTTGCCATCGACTTTAATAATCCAGTCCCCCGTGCGAACACCAGCTTTTTGGGCAGGAGAATCAGCAATTGGTGCAATCACAACAATTCTCTTATCTTTCACTCCAAGTTGTGCCCCAATTCCCTCAAAGGTTCCATTTAGATCTCCCTTAGAATCCTTATTTGCTTGTGGTGGTAAAAACAAAGTGTATGGATCTCCAACTGCAGAAACCATTCCTGAGATTGCCCCATAAACCATTTTTTGCTGATCTATTTTGCTTTTATCGACATATTTAGCCGACACTTCTTCCCAAACATCCCAGAACAACCGAAAGTCCACCGTTTTATCTTTTGGAGTTTCCTTATTGACGATTGTAACTACGGGAAAATTATTTTTTAGAGCAAAATCAATTTGATTCGTGCCAAACTTATAGCCCACCAGACCGCCAATTAAAACTAAACAAATAGCGAGAGAAAAATTACGAATTAATTTCGAGTTCATAAGAATTATTAGTTTCCTTCCTCAGGGTAGCTGTTTTTTTATTCATGGCTAACAACTGAGAAGTGATGCTTTGATCTGGTTTTTCGTCACCGAAACGCCCCAACATTAATAGTGTTGGAGAACTTTCGGAAGCGGCTAATTTTTTCCAGTCCGTATAGTGTATGCCCCCAAAGACTAACCCCGCAATACCTAAAAACATTGCTTTATGTGTCAATTCCGGATCTACTCTTCCAAGGCAAATGATAAGTTTCCCCGCTAACTCGTCTGTCAAATCAACACTCCGACAATTTTGTTCTGTAAGAACCGCTACGACCACATTGTCTAAATTTGGACCCAAACCGACACCTTTAAACTTCATTTAATGCCTCCTTATACAATTTATTTTTTTTAGTTTGAATACTAGACGGCCAAAAACTAATTGGACGACCGCGAGTGTCAATAATTAATCTTCGACAGTTACTTATTTCCAATGCGATGCTGCTTTTTTTATCAATTGTGAGACCTTCATGGCAAGTAATTTTGACATTATATTTTTTGTCTTGTTCTAAGGAAAAATAAACGATCTCGCCAGGTGGAATTAACTTCTTTTGACCAAGAATGTCGGGTTTAATTTCAATTTCTATGGCCACCTTTTTTCCAAAATTGACTCTTCCCACCGGAGCGATTATCCACATATTTCCTAGAGCAAAGCTGCCAGAAATTTCCATGCCAGAAAGTGCGATTTCTAAAGGTAGGTCTTTTCCTCCTGATTGTTTTTTTGAGCGGAGCTGCTCAATTTGATATGCGATCTCTAATTCTTTGGCCAATTCATCTTGTTTCCCCACCAATCCAAAATATTCTCGGTTACCCAACCAATCTTCGATTGTAATGGGATCTAAGGGAAATGTTAACCAACGAGAAATATCGGTACGAGAGTGCATTGTTTTTTTGAACCAAAACGTGTCCAGTCATTTAAGCATTGTTTAGAAATTTGGTCAACGAGAAGTAATGAAAATGAGGCTAGAGTCCCGCAACGAAGGGAAGATAGGCTAGGTGTCTCGCTCGTTTAACAGCCAGTGCAATTCTCTTTTGGTGCTTATGGCAAATCCCAGTTCTTGCCTTGCCCAAAACCTTACCTCGCTCACTTGTGTAAGCGGTTAATTCTTCAATTTTCTTATAGTCCGGCTCCACTTCGTTTTTACAGAACGGACAATTTTTCTTAACTGGCTTTAATTTAAATGGTTTTCTATACATATTTTTTAATAACTAAGAACCAAATATTAAGATCTAATTTAAACTTAAAACGGAATGTCATCTACATTCACATTTTCCGTCATTTCCTCTTTCTTTTCCACCACTTCTTCAGTTTTCTTCTTTTTTACCACTTTTGTGTCGCCAGCGACCACTGGCGTTGATGTTGATGTTGGATCTGAAACTGGTGACACTGGCGATGCCCCAGCTTCCACTCGTTTTGGATCCAAAATCATCATGTCTTCAATTACAATTTCTGTAATTGTGTGTTGAGCATTATCCGAACCGGTAAAAGTTCGAGTTTGCAAACGACCCTCCACATAAACTTTTCTGCCTTTTGTCAACAACTGTGAACATAACTCCGCGAGTTTGTTCCAAGCAACAATTCGATGAAATTCTGCTTCGTCACGCATTTCCCCAGAATCTGTTTTCCAACTTCGGTTTGTTGCTAATCCGAATGTCGTCACCGCAGTTCCGGTTGGCGTATAGCGCATTTCCGGATCGCGTGTCAGATTCCCAATCAACATTACCTTGTTCAATGATCTGCTAGACAACTTTGTTCACAGTAGAATTGCGTTCACTGTTCACCGTACTACCGTGAACCGTGAACCTCAAACTACTTAGTTATTCTTTTACAATCACCAGGTATCGAATTACAGCTTCAAAATTCTTTAAGGCGTTATTCAATCCAGCTACTCCATCAGGATTACAAGCCACTTCATAATAGGCATAATAGGCTTCATGGTTCTTTTTAATTTCGTAGGCCAAAGTTTTTTTAAGAGCTTTAACGTCGTTTTTAACTTTCGCTCCAGCCTTAGACAACAAAGAATCAAGAGCTTTCATTTCCTTATCTAGCTCTCTTTCTTCTAATGTGCCGCGAAACAAGACTGTGATCTCGTAATCTTTCATTGAGTTCAAATTTTAACAATTATGCGTTCCTTTCGCAATCCCCAAGTTCACAAAGCCCTAAACTAGGCATTTATTCTAAATTCCACCACATCTCCTTCAGACATAATATAATCTCGACCTTCAAGTCTCATTTTTCCCAGTTCTCGATTCTTTTTCCATCCGCCATTGGTCACAAAATCGTTAAAAGATACCGTTTCGGCACGAATAAATCCTTTTTCAAAGTCAGTGTGAATCACTGCTGCCGCCTGTGGTGCTTTTGATCCAATTTTAATGGTCCAAGCGCGGGTTTCTTTTTCACCGGTAGTGAAATATGACTGCAGACCCAGAAGTGCGTAGGCAGTCCGAATTAGCTTATCTAAACCTGATTCCTCCACTCCGACGCTTTTCAGATATTCCGCTTGTTCTGAAGAGGTAAAAGCTGCAATTTCACTCTCCAACTTGGCATCAATTAAACAAATTTGTTTTTCGCCGACACCCAGCTTTTGCACAGCCAACTTCATATCAAAAGCCCCTTGTTCATCAGCGCTAACGTTAAGGACGTACATTATTTTTTTTGCGGTTAATAATTGCAGATCTTTAACCGCTTCCGCCTCTTCATCAGTGAGGTTAACCTCACTCGCTAGTTTCCCCTTGTCCATTTCGGTGCGTAATTTCGAAAGTGCACTGAGTTTGTGTTCATCTTTATCCTTTCTGATGTCCACTTTTTCCAACGTTTGCAAATCAGCCAAAATAAGTTCAGTGTTAATTACTTCTCGATCAGATTTTGGGTCCATTGCTCCTTCTCGAATAATGTCGCCGTGGGAAAATCCGCGCACCACTTCACATATGACATCCACCTCCCGAATATGAGACAAAAATTTATTTCCCAAACCAGCTCCTGTGGCCGCACCTTTAACTAAGCCAGCAATATCTACAAATTGAATGGTGGCTGGTACTAAAGGCGGAAGGCTGGGTAATTTGTCTTCTTCTTGAGTAATCCTAGCTATTTGCTCCAAACGCACATCGGGAACGGGAACAATGCCAATATTTGGCTCGATAGTGGCAAAAGGATAATTAGCCGCCAAAGCCTGCTGCTTTTTTAAAAGCGCATTAAAAAGAGTGCTTTTGCCTACATTTGGTAGTCCAACAATTCCTACTTGTAACATGAAGTAATTGTATCATCCCAACAAGCAATTTGTTACACCTCATATTAGTTTAATGTGTTAACTTCTTCTCCAAAACATGTCAGTGATGAGATTAAAATTAACGAAGAGTATTCTAAGTTTCGATGGGTTCCAGTTTCCGAACCGGATGCATTTGAACCACGCCGTCAAAAAACCCTATTTGGATTTAGAGAGCTTGAAATGGATTTTATTGAAGCTATGACAAATGCCCTCTGCCAGGATCCAAAGTCTGATATTATCCAAATTGTAAAAACATTTCAGTCTCGCAGAGATAGTTTAATTCGCGAAAGTAAAACAGAGGCAAGTAATGGAGTATTTGGTAATAACCCGCGCTTGCTTGCCGTTATAGCAGAATTTTGTAATCATTAAGAGTATATGACCAATACAAAACACATTAATATTACAAGTGAGATTGTCTACAAAGGTAAATATATCAACGTGCGCATTGATACAATTAACAAAGATGGGCACATATCGCAAAAAGAGGTAATCGAGTCACGAAAAGGTGTTGTAATCGCATTTATGTCTGATGATGGAAAATTGCTCCTTATAAGCCAATATAGACATAATCACGGACAAATTCTCGAACTTCCAGCCGGAGGCATGAAGGACAACGAAAGGCCACTGCAGGCTGCAAAAAGAGAACTCCTTGAAGAAACTGGGATAAAAGCCAAAAGTTGGAAACTTATAAGTACACACCACAACGGTGTACATCAGGAGGGGGAAAATTATTTTTTTATTGCACGCGGTTATTTGAATAAAGCTTCCTTGTCACTTGATGACGATGAAAATATTGGTACATCGAAATTCTATAGTTTTAAACAAATAGCGTCACAAATGCAAAAGGGAAAGATCCCCTGCCTTAGGAGTAGATCGTGTATCTGGCTTACTGAGTTAATCCTTGATGGAAGTTGGAAGGTGGGCAAATGAGTTCATTTACTGAACTTCAAAATATTCTTGAGGCTCGTGACATTCATTTAAGGCTTCTTATCGCACCACCCCGCACTGGTTCAACAATGTTAGAGGCCTCTTTGGCAAGAAGCCCGAGTGATTTTTTTATGGCTTAGGGGGTACGGCTCTTTTTCACAAATGCAACAGTTACTTTATTATAAACTATCTTGAACCACAAGGGCTGCGAGTAGACAATCCCCCTAAAGTATTTCTATTTAAATAACAATTCGTAATTCAAATTTAATAGTTTATAATTAAAGAATGCCAGGATCTGACACTACCACTGAACAATTTAGTCCCCACGATGGATTTAATCAGAAAGTTGCAAAAGTTATTAAAGACCAGGGAATAAAAACCGACCCAAAAGATAGTTATCTATACACTCCAAAGGCTGCCGAGTTTATGTATAGAGGACAAGCATTTGAATCAGCCTATAAAAATTTGGACGATGATTTTGGGTTTTTTGATTGGATTTCAACTAGACTCCCCCAGGAATTTACGCCCCAAACTGTTACTGATCTCATTAAAGCGGCAAGGGTTATTACTGAAAAAAATGATACTGCCATTGGCATTGTAGATCCTGTTAGCGAAATATCTAGCAAACCAAAAGAATTAAAAATTCCATATCGAGACGGTACCATTGGTGTAAAAAACACCATGCAAAGAAAATTTAAAGGCTTACACATATCTGATCCAAACGAAAGACATTTTTTCGACTTTGAGGGGAAAAATTTCAATCATCCAGATTATGTTAATTTCTATTTAAAAACTCGCGCTGGCCCGGCGATTATATTAATTAATTCGGAAGAATTACAATTAGACCCCACCTATGCCTTGGTAAGTCTGGCGCATGAAATTGGTCATGAAGTTGAAGCCCTCAGACTGATGGGAACAAAGATAAAAGATGGCAAACTTAACATTAATGCAGGCATCCCAGTTGATGAGGTTGCTCCTAAAACTGAGGTAGTCGCTTGTTTATATGGATATAAAATGGCACGAATGATTTGGGATATAACTAGATCAGAGGCGGCATTGGCTTCAGCCGCAAGACAAATGGAAAGGTATAATTTTGTAGTATTTGGTAATTCAAATGGTGATAAAGTACCTTCGACCACAGAACTAGGTAAATAATTTTTTTCTCCACAAGAAAATTACACAAATTTTAACTTTTGATATAACCGATATAAGACTAGATGGCGAGGAAACGAGCAGCTAGGACATAACATCTATAAAGCGTTACCACCAACTTCAGCCGCCCAAGAAACTGCCGCCGGACAGGAATTGACCCTGCACTAATCGCTAATTCAGATAGAACTGGTTTGGCTAAATTAATCGAGGCTGCCCGATTGACCCAAAGAGAACAACAAGTGGCTCAAGAAGTTGCTAGTCAAGGTTTCGTTCCTGGCGCTATTGTTAGAAGATTTTTTCCGAGAAAAATCGATAACCAAGAAAGACCACCGACATATCGAGTGTTATCGGTCGATGACAAGACTGGTCGGGTGACTTTTGACGAATATAATGAACGCGGGGTTCCAAAAAACCTATCATTTCGAACGCTAACAGTTGTTGCTCCCCCACCAACAAAATAGAATTTATTCCCTTCTTTAACGTTATAATTCAACTGTGAAGAACATATTAGTAATTCTTATCGTATTTTTTGCGAGCGGATATATTTTATCGATGGTAAAAACTAAACCTGTTAAGCCTGAAGTGAAAAATATCACCCAAATAACAATCACCCCTTCCCCAACTTTAATTCCAACTCCCTCACCCACACCTGCTCCAAAATTAATTCATTTCCTTGTTCCCTTCACCTCTCAGTCCCCTTTTGCCCAATGGAGCGATCCCAGACAACAAGATGCGTGTGAAGAAGCCTCCGCCTTAATGGCCGTGAAATGGGCAAGAAATGAAACCATTAAAGATAAACAGAGTGCGTTGGACGAAATTTTGGATATAGCGGACTACGAAACCAAAAATTTTGGAAACTTTCATGACACCTCGGTGGTGGACACAGTGGCGAGAATTTTTAAAGGATACTACCAATTTAATTCTGCCCGCGCGGAAAATTACATTTTTGTTTCTGATATTATTGCTGCTCTGCAAAATGGTGATTTAGTAATCACTCCGATGAACGGCCGGGCATTGAAAAATCCCCATTTCACTTCCCCGGGACCAGAAAGACACATGGTGGTGATTATTGGCTATGATCCGGCAACAGGAGAATTTATCACCAATGATCCCGGGATCGCTGAAGGAAAAGACTATCACTATCCAATTGACGTATTTTATTCTGCCATTCGCGACTACCCGACAGGCTTCCATGTGCCAATAGAAAGGCAAGAGAAAAATATGATTGTAATTAAAAAAGTGTAATATACAAACCTTCTTAAGTTTCTTTTCAGAATTGTAATTTAGAATCCCAGATACCGTGAAATACGGAAAACAAAATTACGCAGCCTGATTTGGTTTTCAAAGAAAACAGCTCTCGATTGAGAGCTGTTTTAATGGGAGCCCCACCCTATGGAGTAAATAAATGGGCCGGTCTTAAATGTTGCCTTAAAATAAAAATCGCAACAACAAAGCAAACGGCCATAGAAATCCCTCCCAAAAGAAACGGCAAAGGAATGAAAATGGTGGCTACGATTCCCCCAACAATGGGACCAAAAATCATTCCCAAACTGGCGTAGGAAGCATTTAAACCTTGGATTGACCCCTGCGATTTTTCGTCCACTTCTCGGGAAAGAATCGTTTGAATTAGCGGATTAACAAATCCGTTGGCCAGAGAATTACAAATGGAAATAATGATAAAGAAAGCTAACTCTCGAGTGAAGAAAATTAGACAAAATGTGATAGTTAAAGCTCCCAAAGCATACAAAAGTGTTTTTTGTTCGCCAAATTTTTTAATGGTTCGAGGAATAATTAGCGATTGAGAAATTAACCCCACAATTCCAAAAATGGTGAAGTTAATGGAAATTGCTTGCGCGGAAAGGTGCAGGATTTTGACGGAAAACGGTTGATAGGCATAAATAAACATTCCGAAGGCGAACGAATAAACAAGTGAAACCAAAATTGTTTTGCCAATTTTAACGTCAAAAAGCGAACCAAACAGTTTTTTCCAATCAAAAAGTTTGCTGTGCGACACCTCGCCCATGTGTTTGTTTGTCTCTGGCAAAATAATAGCTGTCAAAATCACCGCTATCGTAGCAATTCCCGCTGCAATCAAAAATGGCACGGCTACTCCATAGCCCACTGTTAAGGCCGAAATTGCCGGTCCAAAAATGAATCCGAAGCCAAAAGAAGCACCAATTAAGCCAAACCCCTTAGCCCGATCTTTAGGTTCTGTCGTGTCAGAAATAACCGCCGAGGCCACAGGAATGTTGCCTGCTGTGACCCCATCTAATGCCCGGGCCAAGAATAGAAAAATGGCATTGGGAGCAAAGGCCATCATTACAAAAGACAAAACTGTTCCTAAAAGAGAAATAATTAACAGGGGCTTCCGACCATATTTGTCTGATAAACGACCAATTATTGGCGTTGAAAGAAATTGACAAACGGAAAACAGGGCAAAAATTAGCCCATTCTGAAAATCTGACAAGCCAAACGAACGAGCGTAGGTGTACATGATGGGAATAATTATCCCGTACCCCAGCGCGTTAACGATGGCAATGATCGAAATGACCAAAAGATTGCGGTTGTTTTTAAACATGAGTGTATATTTTAAACTAGGGATACTATCTTTGCTACAATGGATTAATGGAAAAAATCATTCTTATTATCCTTCCGATTGTCACCATCCCCTCAGCCATCATTTATTTTGTTTTACGCTCAAAAATGACTCGTCCCATTCCCGGGAACGCCATTTATTCCGCTCTGCGGGTGATTAAACTAATTAACATAAATTTCTTCTTGAATATAGCAACTTCAAGTAAATCAAATGGTGATCTCTCTAATGATACAAAGGCTATCATCACAATTCTTCTAATTCTATTTTTACCTCCAGTTGGTGTAATTGTTATGTGGGCCTGGATGAAAAGCTGGCCTACGTGGTTAAAAATCCTGCTTACTTTGTTCGGATTTGGTGACTTAATACTTATTGGATTATTAGTATTTGGTGCTATGGGTTGGGCTTTATTTGCTGTTGTTGGTCAACAAATAAAATGTGAGAATGTTTGTAAGACTGCATCAGATAGACAGTCTTGCATAGTATCCTGCAACAAAGAATATAACCCAAATCCGAAAGCTATAACGACTTTTAACCCAGATAATCTCTTGATAGCCTTAAACAAAGATCGTGAGGGAAGTGGAAGTGACGTTGGACAATTAACAAGGGATAATAATCTATGTCTTTACGCTCAACGATTAGCGGAATCATATAAAAATACGGGGAAAGACCCACAAGACCAATTAGATTTGGATAAACAAGATTCGTCCGTTACGAGGAAGTATTTCTTCAAATATAGCAGGGTATATCAACAAATGGCTGATATTCCCAACTTCTCTACTTCTGACATACCTGTTGAGTTTAGAGATTATAAAGGGGCAACTCGTAGAGCTGGTTTAACTAATGGTTGTTTTGCAGTTATACCCTCCAATCAAACGAACAGTAGTATAATAGAGTTTGTAGGCGGGATAACTAACGATTAGCCATTTTCTAAATGCTTCTCGTTTGGGATGGAGTTGATGAAGCACTGCATTATCCACGGATTCAGTTGAGATAATTTTGACTTCTAATTTCTTCACGGCTGATTGTGGCGAACTCTCGAAGATAATCGGTTTCTCGGTAAACTCTAACGGCCTAAAACTGTGCCAGGAGTCATCAGTTTTTCGACCATTTCTGGGACTGTAGGCAAGTCTTTTGTTTGATCTCTTCTGTTTTTCATTCTTACCTATTCTATCAATTTTGGTGTCTAAATGGTAATGCGAAAACACCAGGCGATAGCGGTCATAGTACTCTATTGGTATAATATAGCTTGGTAGTTCCTGGTTAGGAATTACATCTGACCGAACTAGAAAATGGAAAAATAACCAAGGATGAAAAACTAAACTTTTGAGGCTGCAATAGCAAGAAGTCCAATCAGACAATTTCTAAAATTAACAACATTTTTCCATGTGTAGTCCACGTTATCATTCTTATAGCTCTCAAAGAGCATACAAGAGGGATACCATACTCCGGAATAATTATTGCTTATTCTAGTCATACCCTCGTCAGTTTTTAAATCTTCTGAAAATGACCGTAGCGCGTCAGCAAATTCGCCTTTTGAAAGTATAGGCCTTTTGTCAGATACTTTATGATAGTGCGACCATCTCAATTCATTAGGGGTTAAGGCCCCCACCGTAATTATTCTCGTAAGTGGTCCACTTGGAGGATTAATCCGTCGATAGTCATATGAGGTTTTTAATCGTTGTGAACCAAATAGTGAATCTAGGAAATCAGCATTATCAGTAAAGTATTTTGGGGATTTAGGGTCGTCTAAATAACACAGGTCAACAGGCTTTAATCCGCCGAACTTTCTTGCCACGAACGCCATGGCATTATGTGCGCCCAACTCCAATAAATTATACATATGCATATTATAGGATTAAATCCCCAAAAATCAAGTTTGTGTCCTGGTTACATACTTTTGAGACAAAGGCCCTCTTTTTCTTGATACTGAAACGGTGTTAAATAGTTTAAGCTTTGGTGTGGTCTCGTTTGGTTGTAGTATAGCATCCATTCAGTGAGTTTCTTTTCAAACTCTGTTGGGTACAATAATAAATCTTCGTGGACGAAGAGGAACTCGTCTTGAACTGTCCAGTTAAATCTTTCCACAAAGCCATTTGTTTTGGGACTGTGAGGATAAGAGAAAAGGTGGGTAAGTTTTGATTCTTCCACTGCTTGTTTAAAATGTTTTTCAAATTCACTGCCATTGTCTGTTTGAATGGTATGAATTGGAACCCTACTGGCTGCCAAGACCTTCTTTAAGAAATCAGCTGCTGTTTTACTCGAAAGATGGGAGACAATTTTGACAAAGGCTTGTCGAGCCACAATCTCCACTGCTGTTAGGAAGTAATAGTATCTATCCAAGTACCAAAACTTCACCCCATCTGCCTGGAGATATCCTGGCTCAGTTTTGTCTGGTTTGGGACAGACTTTTACCCTGTTTTTAGCTTCAATCTGTCTCTTTTTTCTTTCTGTTTTGCCATAGAAGAAAAATTTGTTTCTCAAAATAACTTTGCCAATGGTAGAAACAGACAAAGTTTTGATTCTTTGATCCTGGCAAAACTGGTCCACAAAAAGTTTCAATTTAAATTTTCCCATTCTTGGATATTGTTCTCTAAGATTTTTAATAAGGGCCAGAACTGATAGTGGCGTTTGCATCCTCCTGGTTGTTTTAGGCTTGGTACTTTTAGGCACAAGATAATTTAATCTTTTAAACGAGACCTCGTAAGCTTTCTTCCAACGGTAGACTGTAGGACGAGAGATGTTGGGAAAAACTTGGTGGACACTTTTCCAGTTAGAGGAATAGAACAGTTGGAGAATATGGAACCTAAATTTGGCCTTGTCACTTTCTCCAAAGCCAAGAGCGGTAGATACACTGGTCATAAGACCACGGTATACTGCAAAACTCCACTTTGGTCGAGAGTACCTTAGATGATGAAAATCTGCTGGCAAAAATCACTGCGATTGTCTCAAATGTATCGTAACTTCTTCAGAAAAGAGTAAAACCCTTATCATTGAGGTGCACTTCATATACAATATGTTGGTCATGAAATCAGAAAAAAAGAAACATATACAGCCAAAAATTGTTTGGAATAAAATTCTTGCACTTCGATTGATTCTCTTCATTTTCGGATCACTGTTAATTCTTGCTCTCGCCGCAAAATTATTCTTTAAATCCAACTCAACCAAATATTTTCCGACCAAGAGTGTCGATCAATATTTCAAAATTCCGACTCCACCCGCAGAAATAATTGATCGAATTCACAAAATGAAAACTGAAACTCCTGGACCAAAGGGTCCCTATCGTATTCCTATTTTGATGTACCACTACGTGGAATACGTTCAGGACAGAAAAGATACTATTCGTATTTCCCTGGACATTCTTCCCAACATCTTTGAAGAACAAATAATAACACTTCTCGATGATGGTTACACTTTTTTGACTCTTCGTGACTTAGGTGAAATATTAGACGGAAAAGGTACTCTTCCGCCAAAACCGATTATTTTAACTTTTGATGATGGCTATCGTGATTTTTACACTGATGTATTTCCAATTTTGAAAAAACATCATGTTAAAGCTACCGCCTACGTGGTTCCGGGATTTCTTAATATGCCTAATTACATGTTTATCGACCAGTTGCAAGAGATTGCGGCAAGCGATTTAATGGAAATCGCGGCCCACACTGTGCACCATGTCTGGCTAAAAGGGGCTCCGCCAGCCCGAACAGAAACAGAAATTATGCAAAGTAAAGTGATGCTGGAAAAATTTACCAATAAACCAGTGGTCTCTTTTGCCTACCCTTTCGGCGCCTTTGACAGCCAAACAGAGGCTTTAGTTAAAAAATCGGGATTTACCACTGCAGTGGCCACAATCCCGGGAATTACCCAAGGAGAAGAAAATAGATACTATCTTTTTAGACTTCGTCCTGGAGGAAGAACGGGGAAAGCACTATTAACTTGGTTGGGGCAAAGCCATTTTAATGCCTATTAATCACAGAAACTGCGCTGTGGACGCATCGACGTATTGTCACCCCGAAATTGCTCCATATCGGGTAAATAACTGATATCTGACGCGCTATATTGATGAGCCAGTCGAGATTGAATGTCCCCAATAGCACCAATTACTGGATCAAACTTTCCATTTGCTATTGCCATATTTAAAAAGACAGAAATTGCCGTACTGGTAATCGCCTTAGACATCATACTCGCCCAAAACAGTCGACCTTCATCCCCTTGCATATAACCGATTGGACCCAGGGAATCAGCGGCATTAACTGCGATATATCCTGCCGCTAATCCCAGGGCACAAGATAAATATCGACTTTTGGTTTGCGAAAAAACCACGTTAGCGAATGGATCCCCTGAAAGGCCACGACGACGGAATGCTTCGAGTTGCACCCCCATGCCAACAGCAGTCGACATAAGCATTACTATTCCGCCAATCAGCCCCAAATCTGACGTCGGGACATTATTTATCGCTTCTCTGATGGGAAGTGTGGCTGATCCCTGAATTGCAGGAAATCCTTGCCAAAGAAAGTATAACGCAGCGGTAAACGTGCCGATTTCGGCAGGAGCGGTAGTGGAACCTTCTTTTATCTCAGCCATTTAATATGGAATATAACGAAAACTTAGGTTAATCGAGATACAACAAAAATTAGCACTACACCGGTGATGGTAAGCAGAATAGTGACATATGACGAATGTTCGCTGTGTGCTTCGGGGAGAATATCTGACGCTCCAATATAAAGCAAAAAACCGGCGAAGAAACCGAGGTAAAGAAGCACTGCCCCTTCTGAGAGAGTGAAAAAATAGGTAGAGAAGGCACCTAAAACCGGTGCCAATGAATCGAGGAAAAGGAAAAATAGCGCTTTTTTGTTTGTATTTTTATGCGTTAAGACTAATGAAACTGTGTTTAACCCGTCGGAAAAATCATGAGCAATCACGGCAATAGCCACTAACGCCCCCACTTGTGGTGAAACTTGAAAGGCTAATCCAATTCCCATTCCGTCCAAAAATGAATGGCCAATTAGCGCCAGAGCCGAAAAAATTCCTACTGCTGGATGTTTGTGCTTACCATAGCTCTCTTCTTGTGAATGATGAATTAAAAGCACTTTTTCCATGATGTGGAAAACTAAAAAGCCACAGACAAGTGCAATCATGGGAAGAATCGGGTCAACTTTTAATCTCGAGGTTAAAAAAATTATCTCAGGAAAAATTTCCAAAGCCACCACTCCCAACAAAACGCCCGCGGTGAAACCCAAAATTAAATGAAGTTTGTCTTTATAACGAAGTCCAAAAAGCCCCCCAGCAAATGTAGAAACAAACGTGGCAAAAGAGATTAAAATTAACACTTTGATTGGAAACCTTATTTTATTGAAAACCCTATTTTATTGAAAACATTATTTTTTAGACTGAGATTTCTTTAAATCCTTAGCTTTCTTCTTGTCAGAAGCAATTTTAATCCCCACTCGACGTTGCTTACTAGCTTGCACTCGAAGCTCTTTATTTTGTGCCACTTCTTCCGCCTTTGCCCGTCGTTCTGCTAAATCTCGGTCCACGATTTTCTGACAATTTTTGTCAGGACAAACAGATTGAGTACAGGTTATTTCAGTCAAACCGTTATAGGTCTGCACTTTCTCTTTCCAGGTCTTTGAGATTATTCTTGGTTTTCCACAACGAGTACAAAGATTAAAGGTTTGAGCTTCCATAATTTTTGCTTAAAAAAAGAGCCTCGGCCAATACGCGCCGGAGCAAGGCGTCTCAATCTATCGAGCTGATTATAGCAGATTTTTGGACCAGTAACAACGCTTAATTTTCTGGAGGAAGACCTTCTGAACCATCATTGGAGTCAGGCATTTCACCAGGTTTAAGCCATTGGATATAAGCACAACCTGTCGCAACTCGCTTTTCTTTATCCCATCCAGAAGTAGAACATTTTTTGGCTCTTTTGCCGGAAGCTGTGGTAAATAAAACCAATTTTTCGCCACAATCAGGGCAATCTTCGTCGAGTGGAACTAATGTGCCATTAATCCATTCAATGTAATCACAACCAGTCGCCGTTTTTGTCTTTGAATCCCACCCGCCAGTAGAACACTTTTTCATTTTTTTGCCAAAACGAGACACGGCTAAAACTAATGGCGCCCCACATTTGGGACATTTTTCATCCAAGGTAACAGGTTCCACCGCCAACCACTTTACATAGTCACAACCAACATTTTTCCTAGCGTCGGCGTCCCAAGAACCGGCTGAACAACGCTGGAGCATTTTTCCAGTTTTTGTTTCAGTCACGGGGCTAAGTGGGCTGCCACATTTGGGGCAAACTTGGTCTGTTGATTTATCCATAGAAAATACAGCTTAAAATATAATTACGGGAAACACAAGGAGGAAATCCTTAGATAAATTCTATATAATCAGAAAGTGACCCAGCAACAAACAAATTTATCTAGAAACGATCTATTAAATTACTCCGCTTGGTCAATGGCATTAGTAAGTTTAGTTCTAAGTCTCTATTTTTCAGAAATCGTTCATTTCGCCCCCTGTGCCTTGTGCTGGTATCAACGAATCGCTATGTATCCGCTTGTCCCCCTTATGGCAGTGGGGATAATTAGAAAAGACAGAAAACTCTACTCCTATGTCCTCCCGCTTTCAATAATTGGCTTAATTATCTCGTCATACCACACACTTCTACAATATGGCATTGTTCCCCACATTGTCACCCTTTGTCAGGCTGGTGTTTCCTGCACTGATAAGTATATAAATCTCTTTGGATTTGTTACCCTCCCGCTGTTATCTTTTTTGGCCTTTGCATTTATCACCCTATGTATGTTAATTTCGAAGAAAGAAAATTCACATGATGTTAAATCAAGAAACTAAAATTTTAATCGGAATCGGATTGGCCACTTTGGTAATTCTTTTTGGTGGAATCTTCTTTGTTTCCAAAAATCAAGCGAATAACCCAACCGGCGGACAAAAAGTTGACGCTAATTCTCAATTTCTAGTTCGCGATAATAGTCATAAAATTGCCACCGACTCAGCCAAAGTAACCTTGGTTGAATTTGCTGATTTCCAGTGTCCTGCCTGTGGTGTTGCTTACCCAGTTATTAAAAAGATCAAGGCAGAATACGCGGGAAAGATTAATTATGTTTTTCGACACTATCCTCTGACTATTCATGCTAATGCGATGAATGCCGGCATGGCAGCCGAAGCTGCTTCAGAACAAAATAAATTTTGGGAAATGCACGACAAATTGTTTGAGACCCAAAGTGATTGGAGTAATTCAGACAAACCTTTTGAAATTTTTGATAACTATGCCAAAGATTTGGGATTAGATCTCGATAAGTTTAAAAAAGACTCGCAAGATCAAAAATTTGCCGATAAAATTCGCGGTGATCAAGCTGATGGAAATGCTTTGAATATCACTGCCACCCCAACACTTTTTGTTAATGGGGAACAAATTGTGGGAGTCCCCCGCTATGAGGAACTTAAGGCAAAAATTGATAATTTACTAAAGTGAAGCTTCATTGACTCCAATCTGTTAGAATTGGCCCATGTTAAAAACCATTGTTACTATTGGCGGAGGAACGGGAACTCCTCTTATTAATAAGTCACTTCTTTTATCTGGTATCCCCTACGTTAATTCCATTGTCACAGTGATGGACTCTGGAGGCGTCACCGGTCGTATGCGCACCGACGCCAAAGGACAAGAAATCGCCTATAGCGACGGTCTTCGTACTCTTCTTTCGTTGATTGATCCTGAAAAAATTGAATCACCTCAGGTTAAGGCCCTCCAGGAATTATTACGTAAAAGAAATAGCCGTGGTCATGATTTGGGATACACGATTTTCTCTCATTATTTCAACCAGGCAGACGGATTTGCTTCCATCCAAAAAACCCTTGAAGATTTAACCAATATGAAATTCAAAGGTCAGGTCATCCCCATTACACTGGAGTCGACCAATATTTGTTTTAAAACGCAATCTTCGCAGGTCTATAAGGGTGAACATGAATTAGATGACAAAAGAATGTCCGCTGACACCGTTAAAAAAATTTGGTTAGATCCAAAAGTTCGTGCATTTCCACAGGCCATAGAACTCATTGAAAAAGCTGACTACCTTATTTTTCCCTGCGGCAGTCTTCACGGTTCAATTCTGGTAAATTTTCTTCCAAAAGGAGTGAAACTTGCACTAAAAAATTCTAAAGCCAAAAAGATTCTGGTTACTAATTTAGCCAGTAATCGCAATGAGACGCATGATTTTTCCCCCACAGACTACGTTAAAATCTTTCAAAGATACTCGGGACTGAAAAAACCGATTGATTATATTTTAGTTCCTAATCTTACTAGACAAGAATTTATGGATAATCATAAAGACGTGGCAGCTCGCTATGCTTTTGATCACTCGTATTTTCTGGGGTGGTCAAACTCCGAGTTAAAAAAGGTTGAAGCTTTAGGAGTAAGAGTAATTCGCCACGACGCTATGATCATTGATCCAATTCTCAAACGTCTTCGCCATGACCCACAAAAACTAGCAGCGGAATTTAAAAAGATTTTTGCTTAAGATTTTTTCGAAACTGCTCCAGGGATGTCTTCCCAATCACGGACCTTGCGAATGGCTAAATTATGTTTCCAAGCAGATTCTAAAACAGAAAGACTAACTCCTAGTTCTTTGGCTAATCCCAATAGTGCCACTGTGTCCTTCGGAAAACATTTCCCTCCAAATCCTCGCCGGTCAGTAGTGTTTGAATTGGCCGTATCTTTCGAACTAACGTTTAAGTGTGTTGCACCAATTCGTTTGTCCGCAACGGTCATTAATTTCACTCCATCATAGTCAATTCCTAACGCCTGACAAAGATCATACATTTGATATCCAAAAATGACTTTGGTAGCCAGATAGGTGTTGGCCATATATTTCACCATTTCAGCGCTGGTGGAATCGGTTTCCATTACTGGAACATTAGGGAGTGAGTCCTTATATAACGCGGTCAACAAACCATTTATCTTTGTATCTTCCCCACCGACAATCACTCGATCGGCATTAACGAAATCCTGCAAAAAATTTGCTTCGGTTAAAAACTCGGGATTAAATAATGTTTTTGGCCAATTATATTTTTTCGCTAATTTCTTCGTGGAACCAGGAACAACTGTAGATTTAATAACAATAATGGGTTCCCTTTTCTGTTTCTTAGCCAAAGCAACGATATTTTTAAACACCTCATCGACAATCGAAATATCGATCTTGGTATATTTCGCCGTCATGGGAGTAGGAACAGCAACAAAAATAAAATCAGACTTGTTGACTATTTCAGCTAGAGGAAGTGAGGGAAGATATTTGTCATGAATGAAGATATTATTTTTATCTTTGAAACCAAATTCCACTGCCTTGCCTACATATCCGTAGCCCACTATGCCTAGATTTGCCATACCCCGGAGTATATAACATTTTTATCGTGGTGAAAAGAGATTACCTTAAAACCTAAACTGTATCTAATTCCTTATGACCCAAATATTCCTTAAGAACTAAAAGAAAAATAACTAACATGTTGACTGCGGAAATGCCGCACCAGGTGCAAATGGCATGAATGACAAAAATTTCTGTCCAGGTGAACCAAGAGACAAAACACACGCCAAACGTCGCCATTCCCAAAAGCCCCAAAACTAATTTCCGATTTTCTTTAATCGTCCGTAAAAAACTTAGAATGACAATAAAGGTATAACCAATTAATCCCACTGCTGGGACAGGAAACCAACCAAAAAGATAGCTGGAAGAACTTTTTCTAACTAGTTCACAACCAGTGGAAACACAAACAATTGGCGCGGCGCGAAGATATCCCTGTAAAACATACATTGCAATCACTATTCCAACCAAGCCAAGAAAGAAAATTAAGCGGTTAAGATTTGACTGTTCTTTAGTCATTAACTTGATAATATTTAGAGGAACAAAAAATTCAAGGGGTTAATTTTTCAAGAACCGACAATAATCACATTCGCCACAATAACGATCGTCAGACAGCGACAAAAATTTTAGACTTATGATTTCTTCATAAGTATCTTTAATAATTTTGCTTAGTTGGGTTTTTTCCTCTGGTGTAATTACAAAATTATGTTTAATCAGCCCACCCGTTTTTTTGCTACCTTGAATGAAGTCTAATTCACCAGAAGCCATTGTCCATTCAAATCGGGGCGACAGATCGCAAAGCAATTGATAAAAAATAATTTGTCGACGATAATTGCCGTCTTCTTTTAAGTCTTTAGACTTGTTATCTGGGTTACCCGTTTTATAATCAACAACCTTGACCAACTTTTTTTTACTATCAATTATTTCAATTTTATCTAGTTTCCCCACAATAGGAACTCCGTCGACATTCACTCCGTGCGAAGAAAAATCATATTCCACCAGAGAATTAGCGTTAAATTGATCGCGATAAAAATCATAATAAATTGATAGGTGTTTTCGACCAAATTCTAAACTATCTTTTAAGTCTCCATCAGTTAATACCTCATGGGTTAAATAGTTAGTAAACCTGTCAATAAATTGATCTCGAGTTAATGGCTTGCCATTGTCTTTAAGATAAACGAATAGGTCTCGTAAGGCTAAATGAACAGCCGTGCCAAAAACTGCATTTTTATCTTTCGTCGCCGGAACGCGCAAAAAATTTTGGTAATACCACAAACGGGGGCAGGATAGGTAATTATTAAGATGTGTAACACTCAATTTATAATCCTTTAATTGTTCTTTTAGCCAATCAAAGTCATTGACATTAATGGCCGTTATCGGTTCCAAAAATATGGTCTGCAACCTTTGTAGGGATTGCTCTGAAATATCCTCTGTTTTCTCATTTTGAACAAATTGTGAATTAATCTCAGAAATAAACATTGATGGCGCTTTCTCTTTTAAACCGTCACCTTTGATTCCTAAAGTTAGATATACATTTTTCTTTGCTCTAGTCATGGCCACATAAAATAGTCTTCTCTCGTCTTCGTTAGCTAATTCGGCGCTAACTTGATTATTTAAAAGTCCCAATGGCAACTTAACCTTTGATCGATCAATAGTATTCCCCCACTTCTTATCGACCAATCGGGTAATGAAAACGTGACTGAATTCCAACCCTTTTGACCTGTGAGCTGTTAAAAGTGATACGGCATTTTTATCAGTTTCTAATGGGTTTTCAATTAAGTCCAAATTATTTTCTTCCAATAGTCGAAAGTGTTCTAACACTGAATTAATGTTTAAATGGTGGTCAACTCGGTTTAACTTTTTAATTTCCTCAAAAATAGTGTTTAATCGATTTAACATCTGGAGCTTTTCCGAAGATTTGAGAATTAAATCTAAAAGTCCGGTTTCTTTAATTAAGATCTCAAAAAACTTTTCAAAAGTTTTAGTCGCTGACATCTTTTGCCAGGAAGTTAATTTCATATTAAATTCTAAAAATTTATCAATTTCCTCCACTCCCGACTTTTCTAAGTCTTCTCTATTTCCAATTTTCTCCCATAAATGTGTTTTGGTATGCAATGTCAAACGAGCTATGTCCATCGGTTTAAAATTTAGAAAATCACTATGAAGGATAAAAAATAATTCTTCCGATTGCGAGAAATCGCCTATAAATTTAATTAGTCGCAATAATTGATAAATAATTGGATCATCCAGAACATTTTTTCCAGAAAAAAGTCGAAATGGAATTCCCAATCTCAAAAATAGGTCAACAAAGCCGTCGGCATCACTATTATTGCGATAGATTACCGCAATATCCTTTGGTTCAACTTTTTGGCTGATTAACTTAGAAATTTCTGTCGCTACGAAATAATCTTCTTCTCGCTCTTGATCAAATTTATAATATTTAATTTTATTATTTCCGTGAATATTGGAATGAAGTTTTTTTTCACTTTGATCAATATACCGACTAACGCGAGTTTCGTTATTAACGATTAAAGAGTCACTTGCGTCTAAAATTAATTGTGTGCTGCGATAGTTTTCCGACAGAGAAATTATTTTGGCTTCCTTACCATATTTTTTCCAAAAACCCAAAATATTCTCTAATGACGCCCCTTGAAAACGATATATAGATTGGTCGTCATCCCCCACAACAAAAATATTTGGAACATCAAAATAGCTTCCTAATTGGGTCATAATTTTGTTTTGCACACCGTTAGTATCTTGAAATTCATCCGTCAGGATATATTGAAACTGTTCCTGATATCGACCGAGCAAAATTGGGTCTTCATCAAATTTCGAAGCGACGTGTAAAAGCATGTCTTCGTAGTCAAATTTAGATATCTTAGTTAATTTTTTTTGATACTCCCGATAGACATTAATTAATTCCTTTTGCTTAGGCAGTCGGTCGACAGTGTCATCAAAAAATTTTTTCAATTTATCTTTTACTTGAGTTTGTGAATTTCCCCGAGAATCAACATTTTTATCTGGTGCATCTGAAATTATCTTTTGAAGATATTCGTATAAAAATTGCGCCGTGGATATTTTTTTTAGGTGTGTAAGTAATTCTTGTGTATCTTCCGCAGTTCTTTGTTTAGCATTAATGGCAAAATATTTTTCAAAATAACCTCTACTTTCCTCCACATATTTTTCAATTTTCTCTACAACCCCTTGAAAGTCCTGTGGAGTTATCCCCTCTCGTTTTAAATTACTGATGGCATTAGTTAAATCCCGAATATAATAATAGGTGTCTCCAAATGGCTTAAAAACTGAGTTAACTGATAATTGTTCGATTATTTCTCGAAAAATTAGGATTCTGGCTACATCATCCAACGGTTCTAATCCTGATAAATTTAGGAAACGATCAGGATTCTCAGAAATTATTTCATTACAAAATGAATGGAATGTGTGCACTCGAACGTAATAGCCGTCTTTTCCTAAAAGCTCAATCAACCTTTGTCTCATTTCAAATGCGCCCGTTTCGGTGTACGTTAAACAAAGAATATTGGACGGATTCACTTGCGTTTCAATTAAAATTTTCCCAATTCTCATAGCCAAAACCTGCGTTTTGCCTGTTCCAGGACCCGCTAAAACCATCACTGGACCTTCAATCGTATCAACAGCTATTTTTTGTTGAAGATTTAATTTTTGGTAGGCAGACTCAAAATTTTGTGAGGTTTTCATTGCTTGCATTGTAACAAATGATTAGCATACTTTTCTAAAAAGCTGGTTTGCGATAGAATAGCAAAGCGATGCAAATAATTATCTCAGCGGGCGGCGGTGGCACAAGACTCTGGCCTCTTTCAACAAATGAACATCCCAAACAATTTGTCCCGATTTTGGATCCTAATTCTCTTTTTGAGCAAATGTTTCAGATCCTAGTTCATAACTTTTCTCCTAAGGATATTTGGGTTACTACCATTCCCCAATATCAGCAAACAGTAGAAGATTTTTTACCTTCAGATTTCCCCAAAAACCATATTTTAGTCGAACCTGAAAGAAGAGATACTTTTGCTGCAATTTGCTCCCAAGCTGCAATTGTAACTCACCACACTAACGATACTGAACCTTTAATTTTTGTTCCTGCTGATGACTGGCTAAAGGAAAGCGATATTCCCGCTTTTAATCATGCTCTTCAAAAAATTGGCCAAGGGCTATTGGAAGATACTTTTGATTTTATTACGGTAGGCATTACACCAAAATATCCGGCGACGAATTATGGTTATATTCAAATTGCTCGTGCTGACATTAAAAAATGCTTTGATTCACCGGTTTCAGTTCTTCGATTTAAAGAAAAACCAGACTATGAAACAGCCATGCAATATAACGAATCTGGGGATTTCCTATGGCATAAGCACAATCCATCCTTTACATTCCAGAAATTACGAAAAATCCTTAGCAAAATTGACCCGCAATCTTTGGAAATTTTTGAGAGTTTTCGAAAAATTGGAAAAATTGACGCTTCTCTCTATAGCAGCCTTCCAAAAATAGCTATCGATTATGCCATCGCGGAAAAAATTGACTCGATGGGCGTTGTTGGTATGGATATTACATGGGAAGACATTGGCAACTGGGAAGTGGTTTATAAGCACTTAGAAGATTTATCAAGTAGCCCTAACCAAATTCAGGTAGCTGGATCTGGAAATAAAGTTAAACTTTTTGATCCATCAAAAAAGATTGCTTTTGTCGGAGTTTCCGGACTTTTGATAGTAGAATCAGAAGATGGACTTTTAGTAATTGATCCAAAATTTAGCCCTGAAGTCAAAAAAGTTGCTGAGCATTTTTCTAAGAAGAACTAACAACTTTGTAGCCGCTTTTTTGCACGATCTCTTTTATTTTCTTCTCGTCAAGTTTTTTTTCGTCAAATTCCACTTCTAATTCTTGTTTGGCGTAGCTACACGCAGCCTTATTAGCACCACCGTCTTCTAAATCCCCCTCAATTACCATCGCGCATGAGGAACAATGCATCCCATCAACTTTAAATTTTTTCTTTACCATCATAAATTATAGATCTTAGATCTTAGACTTTAGATCGTAGAAAAGATGATATTAGCCGATTAGTCATTCTCATTACTTCATCTAATGATAAAAATCGTACCAAATAATTTTTCTCGTTTAAATATCCAACTTTTCTAGCAATTAACAGTTGCGTTTCTAGCTCTGCACCTGATCCATACGCTATTCGTGTAAACTGTAACTGTTCTTGATTATGTCCCCGTCTTTGGCCTTCTGCTATATTTGAAGGGATAGAGACAGCGCATCTTCTAATTTGTGATGTTAAACCATACACTTCACTTTTAGGAAAACGTTCGGTAATCTTATAAATCTTGACTGATAAATCTACCGCCTTTTGCCATACAATTAAGTCTGTGTAGGAATTCATCCGTTATATTAATTTCTACGATTTACTGGTCTACTGGTCTACTGGTCTACAATCTCACACAACCCTTAATTTTCCTCGATACATTCCCATGGAACACATAAATTCGATAGTGCCGGGCTTGGTCGGAGTTATGGTGACAGTAGCGAAACCTCCAATGGGAACAGACTTTGCGACTTTAAGGGATGGGATGGTAAAGTATGAGGCGCATCCCCCGCCGCCTTTATTCGACAAAGTTATTGTGGCAGGAAGCCCAGCTTTAATTGTGGAATTATCCACTGTGTAACCTCGATTATCGATTGTGATATTCACATTTTCGACAGTTTTGACAGAATTAGCATCCCCCAACACTTGATCGTCGCAAAAACTGACAGCACAATTATAGGTTTGCCAGATTTTTTCTAGGCTAAATGGGCTATTAAGTAGATTTAGTCCGGTGTTAAGGCTCCAGAAAGCAATTAAGGCAACTGTTACTCCGGCCACAGGTCGGAAAAGTTTCTCGAACCCTTCTTTAAACTTGCTCGCAAAAAATCCGAGAATGAAAAATAGTGGTGATGTGCCCAAGACAAACGAGAATAAGATTAAGGCTCCAAACACCGGACTTCCTGAACCAACCGCAAGCGCCATCATAGCTTGTGTCGTGCCACAAGGCACAAGAATAGTTAACAGACCCAGGAATACAGGCGAAAGCCAGTTAGCGCTTTTAGATTGGCTGCGAACCAACTTTGCCAGAGATCGCGGAGTTTGCAAAATGAAATATCTAAAAAATGGGTGGAGATTAAGAAGCGCCCCCGCAGTACCCAACATAAAAATCGCCACTAAAATTTGCATTCCAGCCTGAACAGTTAAGGAAATTTTAAAGAGCGACCCCAACCAACCAAGGGCAAAACCCACCAGAGTGTAAGCAAAAAGTTTTGCCGCCAAAAATAAGGCTACCGCCATCACTGTGGAAGATTTGTTTTCTCCATCGGTTGGGCCATCAAGGGATTGTCGTTGAGCAATTGTGGTAGCCAGTAAACCACCTTGCACCGCAAGACAGGTTAGCCCACCAGTTAATAGTCCTGTTAAAAAAATTGACCAAAGATTTGGCATATGAACGAAACTAATTAACTACGTAAATTGTACCTTAACACGTTTCAAGAGTAAAGAATTTGACACTACAGAAACCGAACTAAAGGCCATCGCTGCTCCCGCAATTGCGGGATTAAGCATCACACCAAATAGTGGATATAACAAACCAGCGGCTACGGGAACTCCGATAATGTTGTAAAAGAACGCCCAGAAAAGATTAAGTTTGATCGTAGTCATTGTTTTTTTGGCCAAAACAATCGCCCGAGGTAGCTGAGAAATGTGGCCACCCAAAAGTGTTACCCCGGCTGATTCGATTGCCACGTCTGTCCCTGTTCCCATGGCCACACCCACATCAGCCATAGCTAATGCTGGTGCATCATTAATGCCATCTCCCACCATGACCACGCGATGTAGTTTTTGCAGTTGGGCAATTTTATCAGATTTCTCCGATGGTAAAACTTGAGCGAACACCTCATCAATCCCGGCTAATTTGGCAATATATTCGGCAGTCTGCCGATTATCCCCGGTTAGCATGGCAGTTTTAAGACCCAACTTGTGAAGCTTGGCAATCGTTTCTTTTGCTTCATCTTTAATCGTGTCAGCAATTCCCACATAGGCAAGAATCTCTTTTTCCACTCCAAACACCACGGGTGTTTTTCCAATTGAGGAAAACTGATCAATAATTTTTTCATCGATCGCCCACCCACGATCACTTGCTAATTTGGTATTTCCGGCAAAATATAATTTACTATCAATTTTTCCTTGTAGACCAAATCCTGGTAAGATTTTAAAATCCGTCACTTTCTTAGTGGTAGTTCTTTCATTTTTTCCATATGTAAAAATTGCTTGTCCTAATGGGTGTTCTGAATGTGATTCTAAAGAGCTAATTAAACTTAGGGTTTCTAATTTATTTAACTTATTTTTGGGGGCTAAAATTAAGTCTGTCACGACCGGTTCACCACGAGTGATTGTTCCCGTTTTATCGAAAACCACAAAATTAATCTTGGCTAATTTTTCTAAATTCTCTGCATTTTTAATTAGAATTCCGTTTTGTGCTGCCTTACCGACTCCCACAATCACCGCTGTGGGAGTAGCTAAACCCATGGCGCACGGACATGCGATGACCAGCACACCAACAAGAGCGGTCAATCCAAGCGAAACAGACTGAGATAGTGGCATAAATTGAAAACCCACAATAACCCAGACTAGAAATGTCACCAGTGAAACCACTAAAATCACGGGGACAAATATTGCCGACACTTGATCTGCCATTCTCTCTATTGGTGCTTTGGAACCTTGAGCCTGCTCCACTAATTTAATTATTTGAGAAAGAACTGAATCGCGGCCAATTTTTGTAGTTTTGACATAGAGCACGCCCTGCTTATTAATTGTTGCTCCAACCACTAAGTCTCCTTTATTTTTATCGACAGGAATTGGTTCTCCAGTGATCATTGACTCATCAACAGATGATTGCCCATCAACAACTTCTCCATCGACGGGAATTTTTTCCCCGGGTTTAACTAACACCACATCTCCGATTTTTACTTCATTGATTGAAATATTTATTTCCTCTGTTTTTCCTTTTCCCAAATCACGAATCAAACGGGCAGTTTTTGCTTGCAGACCAATTAATTTTTCGATTGCCTCTCCTGTTTTTAATTTTGATCTGGCTTCAAGGAATTTTCCCAACGTAATAAAGCCAATAACGACAATGGTCACATCATAAAATGTTTGCTCGGTATTAATATATTTGGCCAACGGACCTTCAAAAGCAGAAACTATAAAACTATAAAGAAAAGCTACCGAGGTTCCCAAACCAACCAAGGTATCCATGTTAGCGACACGATATTTAATAAAGCGAACAACACCCATTAGATATGGGGTACCAACAATAAAAAGCGAGACAGACGCCATGATAGGCAAAATGTGGTGAAAAAATTCCATCGCATCTTTTGGAACTCCCCCAACGATTTCCCAAACCATAATGAAAGCGCTAATTAAAACTAACGGTAAAGAAATAATGGTATTTCTTTTAAGAATGGCCAATTCCGCTATTTTTTCATCTTTTGGAGAAGTCATCATTTTTGACATATCGTGACCCATTTCCAATTTTTCTGAAAGTTTATAGCCAAATTTTTCCACTTCGTTGTTCATCGCTGCCAAATCGGTAGCAGTATCGTCAAAAGTCACATTAGCAGTTTCCGTACCAAAATTTACTTCACAGGAAGAAACTCCAGAAAGTTTTTTTAGTTTTCGTGTAATTACAGAAGCACACGAGGCACAATGCATACCATTAACGTCGAATGTTTTTTGTTTCATAGAATTAAATTAGGAAGATTTTCTTTTAAATACTTCCATTACTTCGGAAATTGCAACGTCTTTATTACCATTGGCAATTGAGTCGGCTACACAAGTTTTTAAATGATTTTCTAAAATTAGATTATCGGTTTCCTTAAGTGCTTTTTGCACTGCAGCTGACTGGTGAAGAACATCAATGCAATAAGCATTATTCTCCATCATTGAAGTCACTTTTTTTAAATGCCCCAAGGCAATTTTTAATCGGTGAATAATTCTCTCTTCAGTATTTTTTGGTCGATACATAGTTTTTTGATATCCCCCCCATGGGGATATCATAGGACACCTTTTAAATCCTGTCAAGAGAAACTTTTTCGAGTCTATTCGTGCCAATCCCCGGAAAATTGAGCCATAAGATGAATTGGACAACATTGACGAATATCCGGTTCGTCGAGAATATATTGCATCACCCTTTCTGCTCCAATTCCATAACCCGCATGGGGGTTAGTTTTTTCCTTAGCGATGATGTCTTCGACATACCAAGTGAAATCTTCATACTTTCCCCCTCGGCTTTTATGCATCCGAAACATGTTTGATGTCAGTAAACGGTCTTTTAATTCCTGACCACGGTGTTCGCGCACTGACGACCCCACCGATTCACCAGACCGTGGAAGAATTAGATCCGCGGAGAGAACCACTCGCGGATCGTTTTTCGAAACCTTCATGTTAAAAAATTTAATCTCCTTCGGGTAGCGCATGATAAAAACCGGCAACCAAAAATGTCTTTTTAGGTGGCCTTGTTCTTTATTCACTAATTCCACCACTTTTTGTTCATGATTAGCTTTCAAATCGTCGCCAAATTTAAGACCAGGAAAGCCATTTTTTTTCAAGAGTTCCACGGCATCTTGATAGAGAATGCGGAGGAACTTTTTCTTTGATAGGTGTAAAAACTTTTCTGGTTTTTGCTTATATTTATTAATTAACATTTTTCCATGATCCGCATAAACTTTCTTGATCATACTTTTAATCGAACCTTCAATTGACTGAAGCATTGATTCATACATTATTTCCTCATCATAATTTCTTCTTGTCTTTCCGATGTAAGACGAATCAAATTCTTCCTCGATTAAATGAAATAATCGTAGATGCCTTTCATCCACTACTTCCTCATCACGGCCACTTTGAATAATGGTGTATACCCCAGGAAAAACTTGCAAAGCTTGTTCCAAAACTAATTGTCCTGTTTGAGCCAAAAACAATGGTTTTTGCACACGACTGCTAACCTTAAAAAGTGTATCCACGTTTTCGCAAGCACCGGTTATCCCCACGATCTGCTGCACTGGAACAAAATTAACCGGTTTGGATTCATAATATTGTCGTACTCCTGCCACCAACGAATTGTATATTTTGGAAAGATCGGCGACCCTCGCCAAACTAGATTTAGAGTTAGACTTTGACACCACGGTGTCCCCTTCTAATCCCTTTCGGGCAAAAAAATAGAGCCCTACGGCTCTTTAATAAATACATTTAAATCAGGTTTTATGTTTTTAAATTTTCTCCCAAAAAAAATCAGAGTTTTCATAGGCTCTGAGATTTAACGATATGCTAAGTGGAACTTTGTGTCAATATACTAAAACCGAAGAGAGCTACTGAGTGATGATCTTTAATCTTGCCGAATCCAAAACCCCGGTAGAAATTGTGGTGTACATTTGGACTTTATAATTTTTCTGTCCGTGCTGTAAATTAATCGGCACTGATACTAGTTCGCCAGTGGGTGAAGTGGAACGAACCTCGTTGCCTGCGTAGATATAGGGTGTCGAGGTGTCATATAATCTCGCTCGTACTTCCCCTGTACCATTAGCTAGATGAAGCACTGCTTCGAAATAGACGGCGGTGGCTTTGGGAAAATTATTTAGGTCAAAAGAAGTTTGTGCTGTATTTACATCCGTCCAAGCATTTAGTTGGTCGATTTGACCTGCTCCCAAGGGAATATAATATTCGGCTTTAGATGAGGTTACGGGGACAGTTGGTTTGGGAATTTTAATTGATCCGACGGCAGATGTGATCAAATCGGAACATCCCCTTGGACAAGCATTTGAATTTAAATTAATACTCGGGTCAATTTGCGCGGTGTTCCCTTGCACCTGTTTAAGAAGGTTGGCATCGTTTAATTTTTTAGCCAAAACATCTAGTTTTTCCGAATAGGAATCAATTTTCTGTTTTGTGTCTTGAAGATTATTTTGCTGGTTAACAATTACGTAATCCAAATAAATAGCATTGGCTCCAAGAACCATAAGGATCACGATTAAAACTATTTTAATTAAACTTTGCACAATTAAATCATACACCTAACGTCTTAATGAAAATCTTTACACTCGGCATTATAAAAACGGTCCATTGAAGTCCCGGTAAAAATGTCTTCAGGAATTGTTTGCTTAATGGTATAGATTTTGGCACACTGTAAACCGCCTAAGTGGGGGTAATAGAGGGTGCCATCTTTGGGACTAACTCCCCCATCACTAAATCCATAACTTATGTCGGTTTTAGCTTGCAGATCATTATTTAAAAGATCCTGACTTACCTTGGGACTAACCGACTTAGTGATAAATTGCACCTGATCCCAAATTTGATTTAAATAAGGAATTTGCACGGCTACCCCAATTTTTCTGGACGTGGAAACAGAAAAATAGCCATCTTCATCAAAAACCGGTTCGTTGGGAATTTCAATTAAATCATCTTTAACCACGACTTTTGCAGTGATGGGGTTTGGGTTAGTGCAGATAATATCTAGTTTTCCTTTATTTCCTTCATCAGTCACGGCATAGCTATCTCCCACTTCCGAAGGCGTAAAGAAAAAGTCATTACCACAAACCGGAGGACGAGGTTTGGGAGGTAGCGGTGGTACGGGAACACAAATGGGATCTACTTGCCCGTCGACAATTTTGCATTCCATATTTTGGTCATACATACTCTTTCTACACTTGTCCCCACCAATATTACTGGCGGTCATACTGAAAGAATAGCTCACGTTGGCATTACCAGAAAATGTCACTGGCCCGCCAGCACCTACATTAGTACAATCATAGGAAGTTCTCTGTTGATTGCCCTTATAAAGGCAGGTTCCTACTCCGCCAATTGCTGGACCTCGGGTATAGGTTTTACCATCAACAGTGATGTTGACTTTGTAACCCAAATCACAACCACTGGCTCCTTCCACTTGTTGTCCCGCTTCAGCACGTGTATCTCCACCACTTATTTTCCAACATGCCCGATAGGTGCCATCGGAATTTTTGGAAACTTCTGGTTTAAAATCAGCAATTGCAGTGCAATCGGAATCCACTGTTCCTAAAACTTCTCCCGTGGAGGCCGGTTGAACACTTGCCAAAGTTGACAGTTCGTTTGATTTTGCCGGAACATCATTGGAAGCTAAATCAGGACTATTGAGAAAACTGCCTTGTTTATTTTGGGTGACATTAAGAAAAAATTGTTGCAACAAATTTGTGATTTCATAAAGCCTGTCCAAATGTGGAAACGCCACTCTAAAATTTGCCGGTGAACCATCTTTTTTTGTAATCTCACCAGGGGCGGTTTGAATTGATAGACTAAGTTCACCGGGCGCATCTTCTCGACCAGCAATCGGAATCGCTCCCCAAAGTGTCGACCAAAATTTAGCTTCTCCTTTAGGGCCAGTAAGATTTTCCCAATCGGCCAGGTCTTGCAAAAATTTTGCTTTTCCTTCTGGTGTCGCAGGATATCTGGTCTCATTTTTTGGATCTGGTTTAATTCTCCTCGGATCAGAAAAATAATCCAGAACGGTCGCTTTATAACTTAACTTGGCAGTGGTATTATTTCCATCCACCACCACTTGGGGAATATTGTCTAGCTTTACATCATAGTTTCCCGGTGGCAAATAGCCTTTTTGACTTCCGGTCCGAGAAATAAATTTCCTGCGCAGATCATCTTGCAAGGCCATTGGTGCAATTTTTCGAAAAACTCCCGCTTTGTTTTGATAATCTAAAGAAGTTGTTGGATCAAGACTTAGTTGAGTTTTGTTGGCACAACGATTCGGTGCTAAAAACTTGTTACAAAATTGATTAGAATCACAATTACTATCGTCCACACATTGCTTGCCCACAAAAACCGGGGTACCCGCGGCATCGACACAAACGTTATTACTACATGAAGCGTTGTCGTCTTTTAATTCATTTTTGCAAAGGCTGTGGTTGTTGGTATCGCAGGAAATGGTGTCACCACTTGTTAAAGCAGGAGTAGTAGTGGAAAGTGTCGGAAATTTCCCGTCATATAGCGCTACACCATCATAATAGTCGGCGAGATAATTAATTACGGCTGCATCCTTTTCTAAAGAATCAGAATTGCCCCAACCAGCAAATGGAACAACCGCATTATCTGTGTTTACCTGAAAATCACCTTCCCAATCAACCTTGATGAAACTTCTCCCGCCGCAACCTGGTAAATTCACTCTCGACGCCAACCACTTACCGCGTGAAATTTGAAACTGTTTGGAAATTGTGGTCGTCGTCACTGCCCCTGCGGAAAGTAAGCTTGGTGGTAATTCTCGTTCACAATTTTGACATGGCTTAGGTCGAAAAACTGATGGTGCTATTCCACTGGCCGTACATTGTTCTGCTGGATTTTTAATGACCGCCTTAGGAATGTTGAGAAGAATTTTACAGGCATCTTGATTTAAGACGTAACCAATTAATTTTCCGTTTTCATCAAGACATTCTTGGGCATCTTTTGTTGGTAACACTGTTCCTTCTGGAGTTACATAGACTAAGCCGCTAGCAACACTGTTTAAGAGTGCTAAAAGTTCTTGACTAAAATTTCCACTTGGATCCCCGATTGGGAAAAAAGCCCATCGCGGATCGGGATTAATTCCCATACCATTAAAAAAATTGACAGCAATAATTCGCGGGTCAGATTGCCAGGTTCCTAAAAATTTCTTAATAAAATCTAACTGTGTTTTCCCATATTGGGCCCAATTAGGATCATTTTGCAGACCTGTTTCAATGACATAAACTTTCATATTGGGATTAGCATAAAGGTTGTAACCAAGACTGGATAAAATATCAAAACTGGTTTTATAGGACAAAACTCCGGCGTCAAATGAACATGGTTGTTTACAATTGGCCGGAGGAATAGGATAGGCACTTTCCGCCCAACCCTTAATATTTTTCATTAGGCTATCAAAGGCCACAGGATCAGCGTCTTTCATCGCTTTAAAAAAGTTAGCGGTTGTAATGGCATTTACCCCCGGATTACTGATGTTGGTGTTCGACAACATCCCGACAATTTTGCTGCCATTTTGAGAATTGTTTACAGTTAATAAAACACTATTGGCGTAATAGAGATAATCCCGTGGTGTGCCACCAAAATTCGTGTCGGCAGTGGAATTAACTTCGTTTTCAATCACTAACCCTACCGTTCGAATGCCGGAAGAATTTATTCCCGTGTTTAAAAAATTGGAAATAGCGACCGGGTCTGGTTTTCCTAAGGTTTGCAGTGTCACTGTAACGTTATATTGTTTCGCATCGGCCAAAATTTTGTTAAAAATATCTTGTGATCGACCCATGGACCCTGGATCCACCCGCAAAACCAATGATCCGCCAGAACAAGAAGTGCCGTTGCAAGCATTCATCTTGGTAATATTTCGAACAAGATTATTCGCCACATCGGCAGGGATATTAGATAAATCGTAGGAAGTGTTTACTCCAAAATTTAAAGGTTTTGGCGGATCAGCACGAGCAGAAAGCCGTGAGCGAACACCCAAAAAAACCACGACCAATGCAACAAAAAGAAGCAAAACAACAAGTTTCTTCACATATTTAGATTAAGCAATTTGAGGCCAAAATACAAGTCGAATAGGAGTATCTAATCCTTAGTAATTTTTTGTTCCCCAGCCGAATCACTAACTTTAAATCCTAAATCAGAAATCTTACTTCGGATTTTATCCGCCTCAGCAAATTTTTTTTCTTTTCTCAATTTCTCTCTTTTCTCAACGAGTTTTTTAATTTCTTCGGGAATTTCCATCTCCTCGGTCTTGTCAGTCTTACCCAAATCCAATCCCAAAACTCTGTCGAAGTCCAAAATAGTCGCCAACTTATCTTCAGCGGAAACGTTTTTATCATCGAGCAATGTCCAAATTAATGCCAATGCTTTAGAAAAATTGAGATCGTCATTAATCGCATTTAAAAATTCTGTTTTATATCCTTCATCGATTCTGCCAGTTCCTTTCACTTCATTGAATTTATTTCGTAAACGTTTTAACGCCGTTCCCGCCGCATCCAAACTCTCCCAAGTGAAATTCATCCCCTGTCTGTAATGAGAGGTAAGAATTAAATATCGCAGCGCTAAAGGATCATACCCTTTGACTACCAAATCGGAAGCTAAAATATTATTCCCCAAGCTTTTGGACATTTTTTCTCCGTTAATCAGGAGCCAATTATTGTGAAGCCAATAATTAGCCGTTTGTCTCCCAAAAGCCCCAAATGCCTGAGCGACTTCATTGGTGTGGTGCACAGGAATATGTTCAATACCACCGGTATGAATATCGAATTGTGCGCCTAAATATTTGGTCGACATTGCAGTGCATTCAATATGCCAACCGGGAAAACCAACTCCCCAAGGGGAATCCCATTTCATGATGTGTTCTGGTTGATTGGTCACCCAAAGCAAAAAATCCCACGGATTCTTCTTGTCTTCATCTACAACCACCCGCGCGCCAGCATCTTGTTCGGAAAGATTTAAATTGGCAAATTTAGCATAATCAACAAATTTTCCCGTATCAAAAACCAATCCAGTTTTAGTTTTGTAGGCAAAACCGTTGGCCTCGATTTTTTTAATTAAATCTATTTGTTCAGAAATATGTTCCGTGGCACGACATAACACATTTGGTTCGGAAATATTGAGAAAGCCCATACTCTCTTTAAATTGCGCAATGTATTTGTCGGCAATTTGCCAAACGGTTAATCCTTCTCGTTTCGCCCCTTTTTCCATTTTGTCTTCGCCAGCATCTTCATCGGAAGTTAAATGGCCGACGTCTGTAATATTCATCACCCATTTGACGTCATAATTTTGATAGCGCAGCGCCCGCACCATGGTGTCCCATTGAACATAAGCGTACATATGACCCACATGCTGATTCCAGTAAACTGTCGGTCCACAGGAATAAATTCCAATGATTTTTTCGTTAATTGGCACAAACTCCTCCAATTGTCTGGTCAAAGTGTTATACAGTTTCATTTTTTAAATTTTAAACTCGACAAATCGGTGAGAATATTTCTTAGAAAAATCAGCTTCATGATACCACTCTTTATGTAAGAACATAAAAGACAATAGCAGTGGCACTGGTAATGATTTTCCCAAATACTGACTTTTGTGGGCCTTAGCCGCTCGCCATTTGGAAAATACCGTCAAAAAATCTAAATCAAGAACATAAGTCGGTTCAGTGGTTAAATCACGAACGCCATCATGAACATAACGAGTAGCCAGACTATCTTTTGGAAAAGTGTTCCAAAACAGTTTAACTTTAGATTTAGATTCTTTAATAATCTTCAAAATTGCCAAAGATAGACTGATGTGATCCGGATGCCCCGTTACTCCAGAATGATCATAGGTGACAACAATTCCCGGGTTATGTTGGTCAATGAGTTTTTTCACCCAACTTTGCCACAAACTACTCGTTTGGCGAAGCTTACCATCATCAAAGTCTCCTAAAACAAGTTCATCAACATGCAAATGATTGACAGCTCTATTCAGCTCTTGCGCCCTTGTCTCCTTTAGACTTTTTCCTTTCAAATTGGTGTATACCTGCCCTGCTCCCCCATGAGTGAGAGTGACTACCACCGTTTTCCAACCGAATTTTTTGGCCATCACTAAAATCCCCCCCGAAGCCATTGTTTCGTCATCGGGATGTGGATAAATAACCAATAGTTTTTTATTCCCCGAGAAATTTTGTAAATGTGTTTTTAAGTTTTTCATTTTTTTAGTTTTAAATATATAAATTTTAGATACAAAAAAACCGCTTAACGCGGTCTAGCCAAAGAGATCCTCACTCCGCTTTTGCGGACGGATCACTTTGGCACCTGACAACAACAAGTTCGAATTATCACAAGTTGATTATATCATCTTCTATTTATTTTTTTGGTAAACTGATTACATGTCTGAATCTTCACAAGAAGGCGATGTTTTTCATTCTCAAAAAAGTAGCGAGTGGGCGCAACAACATGGGTACCCAATAATAAAGTTCGGACCGAAACTTCTCCATATTGACGCCCACTCAGAAAGAAAAATTGAGGCATTCAAGCAACGGCGGAAAAGTGGCAGTAGTCCCCCGCCAATTACTGTTTTCGCGGATGATTCAGAAACGGGACGAGTACCTGAATTTTATGTTGTAGATGGAAATCATCGAGCTGCGGATGCTGCCCAAGATGGTGTACCAGTTGAAGGGATGTTGGTTGATGATCCAAACTACAAATTAAAGGGAGAAAATATCGTCTTGTATGTGCTTAGGCGATTTTTTGGGATCGGTCGATAATCTAACTTCTTAATAATTACCCACCACCTGCTGAACCTTTATATTCTCCCGTTTCCCGTGAAGCATTTAACAGTTTGGTTACGGCATCATCAGGCTTCTTTTCCTCGACTTTTAATTCCGGTCCTACACCTTGTTGTTGAGGAAGTTTTTCGTCGGGAATCCGATCCCTTTGTTTTGCTAATTCTTGTCGCACCTTCTCTAGTTCAACTTTTTCCAATTGATCAACCTTATTTTTAAGTTCAGTGAGCATTTTTGGACTCGGTGGCGGTTTCCCCGTGGTTGGGTCAATGGTTGGTTTTTGCGAATTTGTTTGATTAACTGGCTTTGGTTTTTGTTCCACTTTTTCTTCACCAGAATTAGACGAAGAATCAGTCGTTCCCGCAGAATTTGATACTTGAGTCTTGGCTGCATTGGGAATTCCCTTAACCACGTCTCGAACGAAAGTCCGTCCTACATTTTGCCCTAATTCAAAAAGCTCATCAGTAAAACGCCGCAGCGGATTATTCATTGGATCTATTGAAACATAAGTGCGATAATCGAGCAAATGCCTCCGGAGAAACTTAAGCAAACAATTTGGCGATCTGGACTTATTGTGGGATTACTTAGTTTTTTTATTTTGCTTAACGGACATAATTCCCCAACACCGGCGGCGGGGATAGAACCACGCATTGTCCCCACTTCTCCCGCTACCCACTTTGAAGTATCAGATGGAACACAAAGATTGCAAGTTACTGCAGTTCCAACAGCCACCAGTTCTCCAACGCCAGCAGTCGAACAAAAATCAGCGGTAGTAACGGAAAAACCATTTGTCCAAGTTAAACGGCATTATTTTGGTAGCTCTACTCCCGCAAATGCCGTTACACAAATTGCCAAACTTGGTGGTGAAATTGCGGAATATGCTACAGCAGCGGGAATTCCAGGAGCAACAGTCGATGATCTACTGGCATTAAGCGATCGGGACTTTGCAGCACTTTTGAGTAAGGGCAAAGACACTATTAATGTCATGCATTGTGGAAAAAATAATTTATTGAATAATACCGCTGCAGATTTAGCTAGAAAAACCAATAACCTGCTCGTTCGCACTAGAAAAGCAACGGGTCAAGAAATAGTCGGTTACCTCATGCCTCTGCCTGACCGAATGATGACAAATGCAAACGACGGTGGAAAATTACGTCGCGGCTATGTGGATCGCGTGACGGCGTTTGAACTTGAGTTTAGAGCAAATATTGACGGCCGGACAATTTTGATTGAAGCTCCAGAGGAATTATTTGATCCGAATGAGCCAAAAGGTCTTTTTCTTAGTAACCCGAAAGTCTATGGAGACACATTACACGCAGAAGCGGTTGGGTTCCAATTTATAGACCAAGCGACTTTAAAGGCACTTCAACCCACCTCAAAACCCTAACGCTGATCTCGTTTCTGGACTCATTTTGGAAGCGTCCCACGGCGGATCGAAAGTAAGTTTTATTTTGATATTTTTAACTTCTTTCACCGCTCGCAGTTTAGCTCTAATCATCGCTTCGATTACCGGCATTAACGGACATCCGGGAGTAGTCAAGGTCATGGAAATAGTCAACAAACCTTTTGAATCCAATTTAGTCCCGTAAATTAGACCTAAATCAACGATATTGACGTGTAGTTCCGGATCCAAAACAAGCTTCAGAGCTTCGTTTATTTGATTAGTTGCTTTCATTTGTTCAGTAGATTTTTTATTTGTTAATATTCCCTTCTTCCTTCCATCGCTCGGGAAAGGGTTGTTTCATCAGCATATTGCAAATCTCCCCCAGTAGGCATTCCCATTCCCAAACGTGTGATTTTAATCTGTTGATCCGCAGATTGATTTTTTATTTGTCGTGCCAGATACATTGCCGTAGCTTCCCCCTCCATTGTGGGGTTCATGGCTAAAATAATTTCTTTTATCGCGTCGGGTTCACTTTTAATTCGATCCATTAGATCTTTAACATAAAGTTCATCCGGCCCGATGTTGTGCAACGGATCGATTACACCATGAAGAACATGATAGACTCCGGAAAAACCATCGGCTTTTTCTAAAGAAAACACATCCAGAGGTTGTTCAACCACGCAAATTAAACCCTTATCTCGCTTTGAACTCGAACAAAATTCGCAGAGCTCATGGTCAGAGATGTTCTTACAAACAGAACACAAAAATATATCTTTTTTAAGGTTTAAGACGGCATCTCCAAGCTTTTTAATTTCTGGGTCAGGAACATGAAGAAGGTAAAAGGTCAACCGCGCAGCACTTTTTGGTCCAATCCCCGGCAATCTTTCGAATGCCTCAATTAAATTTTGAATTTGTTTTGGAAAAATCATTGACCGCCCATCAGTCCGCCCATTCCTCCGGAAAGTTGTTGAAGTTTGGAGGCTGCAACCATCTGGGATTTATAAATGACTTCACTAAGGGCCTTTTCTAATTCATAGTCACGAACTCCGTCAAACGATACTTCTAAAACCTTCTGGTCGCCAGAAAGCACTATTTTCAACATTCCCTTAGCCGTAGACTTTACTATCTCCACCTTCTCTTGCGAGAGTTGTTGTTGAATTTGTTGCGCTTGTTGGCGCATTTGGTTAAGATCCCCCAATTTTTTTAACGAATCAAACATAATATATTATAAAAAAATTAAATAATCGGGCTTTTTTCACCGAGAATAAACTTAACTTTTAATTCTGTCCCTATTATATCAGAAATCACTTTTTCAATGACATCGCGATTCTTCTTTTCCTCCAATTTATCCTTATGAAACTTATAAAATACCTCGACTGTAATCATATCCTCTTTCCATGAAATCGGTCGCGACGCCTTCAAAAAAGCCATAATCGAATGATTAAACGGCTTAGTGCCCACCAGAATCTCTTGCCATTTTTCCCCGATCTTACCCACGTCTCCAGGTTCAATCGACTTTTTCGGTAAGGCCTCTATTATCGTTTTCGGCACATCTCGTGCTGTAACAGGTTTAGAGCTCTCCGTCTCTTCTTTTTCTTTAACTAATAAACTTGGGGCTGGTGCTTTATGTGGTTTTCCCTCCCACCCGCAAATCACTAGTTCCAAAGGTAATTGGGCAATAGGAGAAATAACCATGTTTTCACTGGCAATAAGCAATTCGTTCACTAATTTAATTAATGAGGCTGAATCAACTGAATCTAAAAATTCTACTTTTTCTCCCATCCCATTACGGGATAAAATTATCTGGCGCAGCCTACTAACCATCGCAATTAGCAAATCCTTCGGTCGTCTGCCACTTGTTACATATGACCCAACAATGTCTAAGGCAGGTTGCTTCTGTTCAGAAAAAATCGCAGTGATTAAATCGTCAATTTCGTTTACTTTTGCATCGCCAAACAGACTGTCCATCACGTCCGCATTAATCTTGGCACTCAAAGAACTTAACTGCTCTAAAATTTTAGTGGCATCGCGAAAAGATCCCCTAGCCCGTTCAGCTATTTTTTCTAAAATTTCAACTGAAACATCAAGTTTTTCGCCTTTCACCACTCGCTTCAAAGAGCGCATCGTTTCCGTAATTGTCGATTCGCTAAATTGAAAATGTTGGCAGCGTGACACAATGGTTTCCGGCACTTTATGGATATCAGTTGTCGCCAAAACGAAGATCACGTGAGATGGTGGCTCTTCCAAAGTTTTAAGCAGGGCGTTAAACGCTTCTGTAGTCAACATGTGCACTTCATCAATGATGTAGACTTTGTGCTTTAAACTTGATGGATTTAATTTTACTTTTTCTCGAAGGTCACGAATTTCATCAATGCCCCGGTTGGACGCGGCGTCAATTTCAATAACGTCGAGTGCTTGCCCGTTCGTAATTGACACACAATAATCACATTTATTACACGGCTCTTCCCCTATTTTTCTATCGGTGCAATTCACTATCTTAGCAATTAGTCGTGCAGTGGTGGTTTTCCCGGTCCCTCTCGGTCCAGTTAAAAGATAGGCAGATGACCATTTGTTTTCCAAAAGAGACTTTCCCAACGTCTCTCGAATTCGATCGTTATCTAAATCAGCGATTGTTTGAGGACGATATTTTGTATAAAACATATGCGGGATACATGATACATAATACATGATACCTGTTACAACCGTTATTCGTGGTGTTCCCCCAGAAGATGGGCTAAACCATGTGAAGCAAGCTCGTTAATTTTGTCATCCACCATCATATTGTCACGATTAGCTTCAGTCTGAGCAATCGGATAGCAAATGATGATATCCCCTAAAACTAAAGATCCATTAGCAGCCACGGGAGAATATGAATTCACATCCTTTGTCCTTGGCTCATTTTCATCTTGCATAACAAACGACAACACGTTGTGGGGATTGGGATCAGAGAGATATTTCTGGGCTAATTCTTTGGATTTTCGCGTGCCACAAATCAAAACTGAAACTTCCACAGGTGAAGTGATCTTTTGAGCATGAAGAACAGCTTCCAGAGCCGATTTTATTTTTGGCCGTGACACTGGAAAACGAGAATCCGCGCTAATTAAAATATTATGCATTTGTCTGCCATTCCACCTTCCGTTTACAGAAAAAATTTGGCAGTAGTCTGTAAAAGACTGTGACTCTCTTAAACTTCCTTAATTATATTTGCCACCAATGATCCGTCAGCCTTACCTTTAAGTTCTGCCATCGCTAGTTTCATTAATGAGCCAAAATCCGCTCCAGGATTAGATTCTTTTATTGATTTAACTTTAGAACGAACCTCTTCATCGGACATTTGAGCAGGAAGATAACTTTGCAAGATTGCTAATTCAGCCGTTTCTCGATCCACCAAATCTTGTCGCTTACCAACAGTGAACATTTCAATTGACTCTTTGTGAGTCTTGACCTGTTTGGCAATTATGGTCAGCACTTCAGCATCTGTCAACCCACCAGCTGATTCCCCTGCGGAAGGAGGATATTTATCAATTTGGTATGAGTAGACAGCTCCCAAAAGAAAACGCAACGTGTCTACCCGAATTTGATCTCGAGCTTTTTGAGCGCTGGCTAAATCAGATTGCAGCGAGTCTAACAACATAAATTAAATTAATATGTTCTTCTTGTTCCACTACGCTTTCGAAGAGCATTCTTCGCTTTTCGAACTAAAGCGGGTTTCTGATAGAACTCTCTTTTTTTAAGCTCGCCAATAATGTCCTCAGCGATAACTTTCTTTTGAAAGGCTCTGATGACCTGATCTGAACTTTGTCCTGGTTGTGCTTTAACTACTGCCATAAATAAACAAACACCTCCTCTAGGAAATCTGCAATATTTTCTCTGCCACTTTTTCTAATTCCATTTCATCTGCTCTAATTTTTCCCTCACCGAGGGCATCCATCACCCCAACTGGTCTCGGAAACAATTTTAAATGAGCATGATCTACTTCTAACCCCTCCATTAATTCCATGCATCGCTCAGTATTAAGAGCTTTATCTAATAAACCAGCAACCTTTTTACTAAACAAATGCATCGAGGTTAATTCCTCGTCAGTTAGCGATTTATAGAGATAACTCCCTTTATGTTCTTTGCTAACGATAACCGTCATCCCGGGATATTTTGGAAAAATTCCTAAAAAAGCCACAAAGTCTTGATCTTCCGCAATTTTATGCGAGGGTATTTTTCCAGAAACTATCCCACAAAAAACACACCCATCCATAGGTCCATACATTTTACCCGTTTCGCCAAATTCCATCAAGACCGAGTTAACTAGTCTTGCGTTTTAAAATTGTTGATACCCTTATTTTTAAGTCATATCCTTCCCACGTAGCGCTGAACCCACAAAGTGAGCCCATCGGAAAAAGCTAACCAATCGATTTAGTTCTAAATAAGCCATAAAAAAACTCCCTTTTGGGGAGCTGGTAAAAAATTATGTACTATTAATCCTTTCTAGACACAACTTTCACCAGCCCCGAGTTTTCGGAACCAATGAAAGTGAAAATTAGTTAATTTAAGAATCGTCATAAAACGATAACCATTCTTATACCACGAACACTAATTCCTCTGTCTGTCACGGCTGGAGTTTCAGACCGAACTACCCCTGTTCGAGTAACAAACAAACCTTTTGGCAGCGGTTTCACCCCACCTTTTTGTTCCGGATGTAAATCCTCTGCAAACAAAGGTTTTCGTAATCCTTCAAATTGCCCTGGTTCATCTTGTTCGCACATAAGAATAGCATTCTACTGCGAATTTTTGGCAAAATTAACTTTTTGAGGTTTTTTGAAGAAATTTTAGCTTAAAAGCTCGGAAAAATTAATCAGAGTTGACGTGGTTTCATTTCTCTTTTTAATCTCAATTTTCTCGCCTGACTTATCAGAAACTACCAACCGAACCGGGCATCCGATCAAATCTGCATCGGCAAATTTCTGCCCGGCAGACACGTCTTCCCGATCATCAAACAACACTTCCAGGCCCGCTGCCAAGAGTTTTTTATAGACTTCTTCTCCCTTGCCGTTTAGACCAACCAGATGATATTTGAATGGGGCCACATTTTCTGGCCAAATAATTCCTTTGGCATCATTAAAAACCTCGACCAAAGTTCCCATCACTCGGGTTGGACCAATTCCGTAAGATCCGAACCAAGGAGTTTGTTTAGCACCATTTTCATCAGTGTAACTGACTCCCATTTTTTGAGCATAACTTTGCCCCAAGGGAAAAATATTCCCCACCTCAATTGATTTACCCTCTTCAATTACACCTTCTGAGCAATGGCGACATGACTCACCGATTTTTCCGTCAAAAACCTCTTTGTTATAACCAAAATTACATTTTCGGCAAAAGTAAATGGTATCTTCTCCAGATTCGGCTAAAACTTGAAATTCATGGGTGTGCTTGTCAGTAAAAACTCCCCCGCTAGCCTCTGTTACGATTACTTCCAGCCCTAGTCGCTTAAACAAGCGAAGATAGGTCTCCTTAATTTCTTCGTAGTAGTCCATCAAATCTTCTTCCGAAGTGTGCAAACTATATAAATCTTTCATTAAAAACTCCCTACCGCGCAAAATGCCGGAGGAAGCTCGTGGTTCATTACGAAACTTGGTGGAAAATTGATAAACCTTGATTGGAAGATCGGCATAGGATTGCATGTGTTTACGAATTAAATCCATAACAATTTCTTCGTGAGTAAATGACAAGGCAAACTCCTTATCACGAGTGTCTTTAAATTGATACATGACTTCTTTTGCCTTATCCCAACGACCGGTTTCGTTCCAAATTTCTTTTGGATGAACCAATGGCAAAGCAAGTTCTAGAGCTCCTGTCTCATTCATTTCTTCGCGAATGATGGCATTAATTTTTGCCACCACTCGCAGTCCCAAAGGCAACAAACTCCAAGAACCAGCCATTAATTGGTCAATAAAACCGCCGCGAACCAACAGTTTGTGATTAGCTGCTACGGCATCTTTCGGATCAGATTTAATTGTTTTAGGGAAAAAATGTGAATATTTCATTGGTTGTATGATAACAAAAATCTACCGGCGAAAAAACTTACTTATATCATTAAAACTAATTAGCAGCATTAAACCGATGAGCAGGGCAAACCCCACCTGATTAAGCATATTCTCTTTTTTGACAGACAACTTCTTTCGAGTAAGAGCCTCAATCAAAAGCAAAAATAGTTTTCCTCCGTCCATAGCGGGAATCGGAAGAATATTCATAAAAGCCAAAGACAAAGACATCATGCCCAAAAAATTAATCATGTTTAACACTGCATCCCAACCGCCTAAATCAACAATGTCGCCCACGATGCCATAAATTCCGACAGGTCCGGAAACGCTTTCTGCCAAAGGTGCAGCGTCTTTGGTTTTAAACGATTGAGAGGCTAAATGACCAATTATTTGCCAGTTATAACAAAACATATCAAATCCATAGATAAATCCAGACAAACTTTTTTCCGTTCCGGCGGCGAAATTAATTAGGGCCGCTTCACCTAAGCCCACCCCTAATGCCCCTTGCCCCACTGGTGGATTAAGACGAGGAGTTAGGTGCACTTCACGTTGTTTAGTCAGTGAAGAGTTGGTATATTTTAGACCAATTTCTTTCCCGGCATTAGCTTTGACATATTCCTGAAATTTTTTCAGTTCATAAATTTGCACGTTGTCGACAGAAAGCAAAACACTTCCCGGTTCAATTTTTGCTTCACCTGCTGGTGATCCCTTTTGGATGGAGGTCAAAACAACTCTACTTTGATGGGGACTAATAAATTGATAGTTATCATAGCGCGGAACTACAACATGAAACCCGGAAGCGGCTAGAAAAATATAAAAGGCAGAAATAGCCAAAATAAAATTCATGACTACACCAGCCACTACTACGGCAATTCTCGTCCAAACTGGTTTTTTATAAAAAAATGTTCCTTTAATTGACTTAACTACGTAATTAACTTTACTGGTACTACTCGCGTCCTCTTCTTCTCCCAACAAACGAACAAATCCGCCAAACAAAATGGGGTAAAACGACAGCATCATGCCATTTTTTAGTTTTTTTGACCAAAGAGGTTTGGTGAAGGGTAAGCCAAGAGCAAATTCCAACACACCGATACCAGACAATTTTCCCACAATAAAATGACCAAACTCGTGCACTAGCACAAGAATTGAAAGCACACAAAGAAAAATAATAGTTTTAAAAATGTTGTCCAAAATCATGGGGTTAATTAAACCTGCATTAATTCTTTCTCTTTCTCCGAGGCTATAATATCAAGTTTTTCCACTGTTTCATCCGTCATTTTCTGAATTTCTTTTTCTAGTCTTGCCATAGAATCCTCATCCATTTCCATTTTTGAGGCTTCCTCCATGGCTTCGTGTCTTGCTTGTCGCACCATTACTTTTCCACCTTCTATTTTTGTCTTGGCCAACTTCACATATTCCATTCTCCGTTCTTCGGAAAGAGATGGAACCACGACTCGAACATGATTTTCTTCAAGATGTGCGGTCAGTCCCAAATTGGCGTCTCCAATTGCCTTTGTGATCGCGGGACCGTTGGCGGAATCAAACGGTGTTACTAAAAGTGAGATCGGATCTGGGGAAGTAATTGTGGCTAATTCCACCAATTTCATTTTAGCTCCGTAGGCTTCAACGATGACGTTTTCGATTAATTGTGGAGAGGCCTTACCGGTACGAATAGAAAGCAAGTCTGTTTTGACAACGTCTACTATTTTTTGGAATTTCTGTTGCACTCCCGAAGATAAGTTATCCATTGCTAATGATTATAGCCCGAACGCTTAAAATTTCAATCGGTATATCAAAAAAATTTAAATTTTAATTCGAGAAAATGAAGCCACTTTTATGTTCTCCCCGAGTTTAGAAATAGCACTTTTAATCATGTCCCCGATTTTTATTCCGGCATCACGGATGTATTCTTGTTCCAACAACTCATCGATATCTTTGGGGTCCATAGCAGAAACTTGCAAACATAATTCCTTGCCCAAATTTTGGAATTCTTCTGTCTTGGCGACAAAATCTGTTTCGCATTGGAGACTCACTAGTGCACCAATTTTCCCCGAGTGAACATAGGAAAAAACTCGACCTTCGTGTGTTTCTCGATCGGATTTCTTAGCAGCTTTTTCGATGCCCTTTTTCTTTAAGACATCGACGGCTTTATCCACATCACCTTTAGTTTCTTCTAGAGCGGAGCGACAATCGGAAATCCCGGCACCTGTTTTTTCGCGAAGTTTTTTAATTAAATCTACAGAAATCATACATTTTATCTCTAGTCACTAACCACTAGTTACTAGCCACTTCTTCTTTTTTTTCTTCTGCTTCTTTAGCTTCTTTAGCTTCTTTTTCTACTCTTTTAGACTCGCTTTTATTATATTCTTGTCGGCCTTCAATCCAACAATCCACTAAATAGTCAACGATAATTTTTACAGACCCAACGGCATCATCATTGGCCGGAATTTGAAAATCAATGGGATCAGGATTGCAGTTGGAATCACAAATGGCAACCAGTTTAACTCCCGTGCGCACAGCTTCTCGAACACAACCTTGCTCTTTTTTAGGATCGACAAGGAACACAGCATTAGGTAATTTTGCCAAAGTTTTGATTCCACCATAATATTTGTCTAACTTATCATGTTCGCGCTTGGCTAATAGTCTTTCTTTTTTAGTAAGAGTCTGATTGTCAGCGTCATCCAGAAGAGTCTTCATTTTGGCGAGGTTTTTGGCCATGACGTCAAAATTGGTTAACATTCCCCCTGGCCAACGCTCCAAAAGATAGTGAAACCCAGAAGTCAGTCCCAAAGCTTCGGCCACTTTTGCAATTCCTTCTTCGACAATTGGTTTGGCTTGACGCTTTGTTCCGACAAAAATGACTAATCCGCCACTTTTAGCTAGATCGTGAAGATATTGTCCAGCTTTCTCTAGCCCCTCTTTGGTTTTAACAAGGTCAATAATATGCACCCCATCGCGCTCAGCATAAATGTAGCTAGCGGCTTTTGGATGCCAACGATTAGACTGATGCCCAAAATGGCATCCTGCTTCGAGAAGCTCTTTAAGTGTAATTTCTTTCATTTGTAAAATCCCTTTTGCGACCACCCAGTGCGGAAATCAGGGATTGAAATACCTGGGTGTGAGTAATGTATGTAATTATAAACTATTTAACCTAGCATTTTCAAGCCTCTGTCCTGGTTACATACTTTTGACTGAACAGAGTTCCCTGGGCTTTTATGCCCATGGATGAATGCTCACCCGGAGCTAAGCGGAGTCTGTTAAGTTTGTTTTGTTGACTGCCCTAAACTAGGATAGGCTGGTGAAACCGCTTATAAAACAGGTGCACACACCATTGCTGTTTCACATTATTTTTGTATGATAGGTACTACCTAAACTGTAAATCGAGTTGATATACTCGGTTTATGCCAAACGCCATATCAAATGATCTAAAACAACAAGTATATAAACCCATCAAATTTTTTTTGATCTCCTACAATTGACACGTTTTCAAGAAAATTTCACATCAATTTTTCCACGATTTTTCAATTCTTACAATTTTTCTCTGTTAAAAGCTGCACAGTTAACGGCATTTACATTAGCTTCAAGCCTCATCGCCCCACTTCCATTTTAGGAATCGTAATAGACTAACTCTGGCAATACTCTGAAAACTTACCCATCTTTTTTCAAAGTAAGATTTTTCTAATTTCTATGTCATCATAATAAGTCGGAAATCAAGTTCTCCAAAAAATTATAGTCAGGACGAAGTATTGACTGTTCAGCATTCGCCTCAAAAAGTCCTTTCAGATTCAGGATCTTGGAGAAAATAAGTTGAGAAATTATAATCAAGACTTGTTGAACAAAGTTCTAAATTATTTTGAGCAAAAATCAAAATGATCAAAAATACATTGTAAACTCAACCGCCAAAATAATTTGCTTAGAAAAATGATTGCCATGTCACAGTTTTTTTATCGTTCACAAGAGGTGTCAGAAAAATGGTTACTGGTGGCATTTTAGACCTTCCCATTTTCGCTTCCGAATTTCGTCCCAGTTGAAAACTGCGCGCCGTTTAAATAGGCATAACTGCTTGTGGTTGCTATCTATTTCCTTTATAAATCGTTGGCTGAATATGACAGATTAAAACTTTTGTTAATTAACGGGAAATCTGAGATTATACTATTTTGAACAGCATAACTTAAAACCGTCCAATTCAAAAATGAAGCATCACGTACATCTACTCTGGAGATATTACCATTCTCATCTGTTACCACAAAATAAACTATCTCGCCGCGCCAACCTTCCGTAATCCCAATTGAAAAGCTATTTTTTTTGAAAAGCATTTCTTTATTGTATTTCAAATCTCCCTCATAAGGCATGTCTTCTAAGGCTTGCTTAATAAGATAAATTGAGGAATAAGCTTCTTTTATGCGAATTTTTAAGCGGGCATTCACATCGCCTCCTTTTTCCAAAGCCATTTTGAAATCAAGTTTAGAATATGCCGCATACAAATACTCGCTGCGGGCGTCATGTTCGATACCTACCGCGCGTCCAACCATTCCCAATACGCCATGATCAACTGCTATTTGATAATTCAAAATACCTGTTTCTTGCAAACGATTTAAAACGGTGCTACTTTCTTCTGAAATTTCAACCACTTCTTGAAAATCATGTTTAATTTTTTCTAAGTCTTCAATTAATTCTTGCTTCATTTTCAAAGAAATTTCTTTATTAATTCCACCAAACGTATTAACACCACGTAAGAAACGACTTTTGGTCAATTTCTCATTCCACTGCATTATTTTTTCTTTAAGTCTCATTCCACTACTACCACCAAAACTAAAACCTGCATCAGATAAAATAAAACCGACATCATTAAAATGATTAGCCAATCTTTCCAATTCTGAATAAATAACCCGTAGATATTTCACTCTTTCAGAAACTGTTACCCCGGCTAGGTTTTCTACCGCCTGGCAAAATGCAAGTGAGTGAGAAAAAGATGTGTCGCCAGAAATTCTCTCAGAGAGCAATAGCTTTTTTTCTAGTGGTAATACCTCAAATAATTTTTCTATTCCTTTATGTTTATAACCAAGTTTTGGCTCCAGTAAAACAATTTCTTCACCCACAACACTAAACCGAAAATGTCCCGGTTCGATAATTCCAGCATGAACAGGACCCACCGGAATTTCATAAATTCCTTCACCGTTCACTTTGTGAAATTTATATTTTTCAGTCGCTCTGATTGGCCGTTCTTGCCAATTAAAATCTTTACGTAAGGGAAATTTGGTCATCGGCCAATTTTCATGAAGTAACATGCCACGCAAGTGCGGGTGTCCAATCGGAGTCAATCCAAAAAATGAAAAAATTCTTCTCTCGTAACCGGAAGCCTCGTGAATTTGATTCGTAATAGAAGGAAATCCCTCTTTATCTTTAATCAAAATGTGTGGCATGAAGAAAACATCCTCCTGCGGTAGACCAAAGAGATAGCAAATTCGGAAGAATCCTTCAGTTCTTGTTTCATCTATGGCGGTAATAATTTTTAGCTGTAATTTATAATTAAAGTACAATTCATAACAAACAGACAAAATTTCTTCAAAAGGTACAACGAAAGAAACGATATTGCCGTGTGTTTCAATTTTGTATTTACTCGAAATATAAGTATTGATAATTTTTTGCATCATGTTAATAAGGCATACTTGCTAAAGTAATTATTGACTTTAAATTGTTTGGCAGGTAAATACTTAATATTAACAAAATAACCGCCAATAAAATAATCGACGCTAAGGCATTTTTATTAACTTCACCTAAAGAAATTTCCCTATCTGGATCCCCAAACATCATTGACACTAAATGTCTAAAAAATCCAACAAAAATTAAAACTAATGCTAAAACAGCCACTACAACTATCCAGAAATAAGTCTTAATACCTGCTGCCATTATGGAAAATTCCGTCAAAAATATTCCAAACGGTGGTATACCGGTGATCGCTAAAAATCCAACAAAAAATAAAATTCCTGTTCCAGGCAAGATCTTTAAAACTCCAGAAACATTTTTTATTTTTGTAGAACCGTATTTCAAAAAAATATTTCCCGAGGACAAGAATAAAATTGATTTTGCTAATGAATGGTAAAGCATGTGTAATATGGCAGCAAAAACGCCAACTCCGCCAAAACCAAAGCCTAACGCGACAACCCCCATATGTTCGACACTCGAATAAGCTAGAATTCTTTTGTAATTTTTTTGTGTAAAAATGATAAAGGAAGGAACTAAAATAGAAATTAAGCCGAAAAATATCAGCAGTCTTTGAGAATAAGTTGCACCCACTACCAAATCAGTTATAACTTTAAAGCGCAGTACCGCTAAAAAAGCAATATTAAGCAATACTCCAGAAAGTAAACTGCTGATCGGTACTGGCGCCTTACTATGTGCATCTGGCAACCATGTATGCATTGGCACCAGCCCAACCTTTGTACCATAGCCAACTAAAACAAAAATAAATGCCAGTTTAGTAATAGACGGATCAAATTTAGAAACATTGGCGGTCATCCATCCCCAAGTCAAAAGTTCGTTAGGCAGATTGCCGATAGCCGGATGGAAGAAAAGTAATGTTCCTAAAAAGCCTATCAACAAACCAAGGGAATTGATGATTAAATATTTCCAGGCCGCTTCAATTGCTGATGGTTTGCCATAAAAACTAATCAAAAAAGCTGTCGATAAAGTAGTGGCTTCAACAGAAATCCACATCAGAATTGGATTAGTAGTCGCTATCGCAAAAAACATTGCGAGAATAAATAAGTGTAACAAAATAAAAAATTGTTTTACTCGTCTATAACCAATAAATCCTCGTGCCATTTCGATTTTTAGATAACCAGAGGAATACCAAGAGGTTGCCAAACCAATCACTGCTACGATTAGCATGATGATAATGCCAAAATAATCTACTGAAAAGTAGGAATTAAGTTTATATACGCCATTTTTAAACACTTGGTTAAACACAAATAAAGTCGCCATTAATTCAATAATAGAAGCCATGTTAGAGATCCACCCCAACGGCTCACTTCTCTTTTTAACTAATAGTGAAAGCAAGATGGACATTAAAATTATTCCAAATATTATTAACAGGGCCATAGGTTTATTCTTCCTTCAAATTATTCATAACTGTCGAATCTAACGTACCAAACTTTTCATGAATCATTCCTGCAAAAATATAAACAATAATGATCCAAACTAAAAGATCAAAAATTAATCCTATTTGTATATTCGGTGAGGCTTCCAATCCTGATAAAAATGCGAAAGAAACAATGGCATTCTCCAAGGAAAGAATGCCAATCATTTGCGATAAAACACCTTTTCTGTTAATAAGCAAAAATATCGAAATAAAAATTGTTGCTAGCGATAAAAGCAAACCATCAGGATTCTCTTTAACTAAGGTAGTCAGAGATTGAAAATAGTGGGAATGTGCCAAACTTGTCAAGCCAGTAATGACAAGCAGGGTCGTTGGGACATTCAAATATGTGCTGGAGGTAGATTTTGTATGATAAGTATTTATTAACTTTGTAAAAAAATATGGGGTTACAATGACTTTTACACCAAATATTAAAATCCCGACAATCGCTAATAAGCCAGAGGGTGCCACAATCAAGGAAGCAAAAATAAAAGTACAGATAACAAAAGACTGTGTTCGATAAAGCGAAATTAATGACGTGTTCATATGCACCAGATTCATAAAAACCGTTGTTAAAAAAATTAACGCTTCTAGGAAAAAAATAACTTGCAACAAAGTGAATATCATAATATTAGTAAATTAACAGAATGGCCATTGTGCTCAAAATTAATGCAGTAAACAATAAATCAGGGAGTCTAAAAAAACGAAACTTAGCAATACTGGATTCCAAAACTGCTACAAATGTTGTCAAAATTAATGCTTTAACAACAAATACTCCCAAGGCCAAAAAAACTTGCCATATATCAGCTTGTGCTGTCAAACCCCAAGGAAAAAACATGTTAGCACCCAAAGACAAAAAAATTAAAAACTTATTTGCCGCCGCCCATTCAATTAAAGCCAATCTTTTACCGGAATATTCCAAAATCATAGCTTCATGCACCATTGTCAATTCAAGATGTGTGGCCGGATTGTCAAAAGGAAAATGAGCAGTTTCACAAAGCATAACGATTATGAAAGAGATAAATGCCAAGACCACAGGCGTAAAGCTAAAAAGCGGTAAAGTAGAAACAGCACTGGCAATAGAAAACAAATTCGTGGAATGCGCCAAAAATGCCAAAACCAAAAAAGAAAAAATAAAACCGCCTTCCGTCAAGGCTGCTAATGTCATTTCCCTGCTAGAACCAAGTCCTCCGAAAACGCAACCAACATCGATACCAGCTAGGGCTAAGAAAAAAGTACTCAAGGCCACTAAATAAACAATTGTTAGAAAATCACTTAACAAATTCGTAGACAATAAAGTTGAAAAAAGAGGAATACTAGCTCCAAGAATAGTCGTTATTGTAAAAATCAAATATGGTGCAAATCTAAATATCCAAGAAGCATCCTTGCTTATTACCTCATCTTTGTGAAATAGTTTCCATAAATTACGATATGGTTGGAAAATACTTGCACCAACGCGATTTTGAAAATATGCCTTAATTTTACGTAACACACCCAAAAAGAGCGGCGACAATATTGGCACTAAAGTCAATTGAATTATCCAAATAATTATCATCATAAATTTAATAACTTTGGGTTAACAATAAAATCAATAATATTAAAAAAACATAAGTAATATATGCGTTCAAAATTCCAATTTGAACATTTTTTATATAACCGGAAAATCTATCTAATAAAGTTCGCAGTGGTTGATAAAAGTAATATTGATATACGTCTGTAATTCCCAGTTCGACATTTCTACTCGTAGGAAAATACCGCATGTTTGCATCACGATATTCAATTTCTAACTGTTTGCTGGGCTTTAAAACACCCTTAAAAATCATAATGATTGATCGAGCAAAACTTGTAGACGTAATTTCCATTTGAGGTTCTAGCTCCGTGCCACAATCCCAAGTACATCCGACTTTTACTTTTCTTCTACTTGTCAAAATTTCAACGAGAACATAAATCAGCGATAAAACGATTGACAAAACCACAAAAATCGTTGGCGTGGAAACGGCTGCAAATCCATTCGATAATTCAAATGTTTGTCTATGTGTGAAAAATATTCCAGAAATTTGTTGAAACCCAGTTAAATCATTCACAACTCCTAAAATGGTTTTTGAAACTGATCCGGCAAAAATTCCCAAAACCAAAGTAGCAAATGTCAATACAAGCATACCAAAACGCATGGAAAATTCTGGTTCTTTCGCTTGAAAGATTTCTGTGCTTCTTGGCCTGGCCAAAAAAGTCACTCCGAAAGCCTTCACAAAACAAGCGGCTGCAAGGCCCCCCGTAAAAGCTAAACCGACTGCCGCTAAAATAAATATCGACTTTGTAAAAATATCTTGAGTTTGAATCCCCATAAATATTGTTTGAAAAGTCAGCCATTCGCTGAAAAATCCGTTGAATGGCGGCAATGCAGAAATTGCCATAGAACCAATCAAGAAAAAAAATGCGGTTTGAGGCATATATTTAATCAAACCGCCATAGTCCTCCATATTGCGCGTATGAGTTTGCGAGATAACCGAACCGGCACCCAGAAATAATAAAGCCTTAAAAGTAGCATGATTTAAGGTGTGAAAAAGAGCTGCTACCAAGCTTAATGTCGCCATAGTTTTTAAATTTAAAGATAAAAAAATCATTGCACTTCCTATGCCAAGCAAAATAATACCGATATTTTCAATACTATGAAACGCCAGCAATCGCTTAATATCGTGTTCAGTAAGCGCGTACAAAACGCCAAGCATCGAAGAAAAAATTCCAATAATTAAAATTAAGACTCCCCACCATAATTCTGTTCCAGACAAAATTCCCACAAAAATACGAATAAACATATAGATTCCGGTTTTAATCATGACCCCTGACATTAAAGCACTAACATGGGTCGGAGCTGCCGGATGTGCGCTTGGCAACCAAATATGGAATGGGATGATACCCGCTTTTGTACCAAAGCCAATTAGTGCAAAAATAAAAACTAAATTTTTCGTTAGCAATGATGCATTGCCGATATTTGACTTTATTATACCGAAATCTAAAGAGCCCGTGGCTTGATAAAGCAATAAAAAAGCCAGCATGATAAAAGCAGTACCAACATGCGTCATTATAAAATATAAAGAGCCAGCTTTTATATTGTTTTTTTCTTTATTTTCAAATATCACCAAAAAATATGATGACAAGGACATAATTTCCCACACGATCAAAAAGAAAAAAATATTATGAGCACTAGCCACCAGTAACATTCCGAGAATAAAAATATTATAAAAAAATCCAAGCACTCCCAGATTATATTTTTTATAAAAATGTTTCACATAACCTAACGCATAAATCGAAGAAAAAAGTGCAATTAAAGAAATAATAAAAATGAAGAGAGCTGATAATCTATCTATTACAAATGAGAAAGACAAATTTGGTAAAGTTGAATTAATTACATAAGTAAAAGTTTCTCCAAAAAATAACACTTTGACCGCTGCTACTAACCCACTTACTGAAGCCAATATGGCTAAACAATTTCCCCATAAATTTGCTAACCAATCTTTTTTTGCAAAAATCAAAGATCCAATCGCACCAATTGCTAAGAACAATAATGCGAGAAAAAAACTAAATTGAGTTGAAATTAGATTTAACATATTATTTATTACTTCTGATGATCTTTTTCTTCAATTGCTTCTAAGATTTTGATCAAATGGCAAAGAATGGTTTTTGGACTTGGTGGATCACCAGGAATTTTAAAATCAACAGGAATTACTTTATCCACTCCGTCTAAAATCGCGTAACTATCACGAAAAATCCCTCCATCAATGGCATCATCCCCAACTGCCACAACAATTTTTGGGTCTGGTGTGGCTTCATAAGTTTTTATTAAAGCCTCGCGCATATTACGAGAAACCGGCCCAGTTACCATTAGCATATCTGCGTGTCGAGGCGAAGCAACAAAACTAACCCCGAATCTTTCGATGTCATAGTACGCATTGCTCAAAGCAGTTAGTTCATGTTCACAAGCATTAGTCGAACCAGTATCAACCTCTCGAATAGCCAACGAACCATTAAACAATTGTTGGATCTTTTTTTGTAATTTTTTACCAATAATTTCTATTTTTTCATCACCAAACAAATCATTAACCGGAATAACAGTTTTGTGGGTAGAAAAAATTTTAGAATATAGTCTATACATAATTATTATTCATCGTTGCTTAGTAAGCATATGAAATTTTTATCATTTCGTCAAACAATTGTACTAGTTCAATACCGCATCTGGACACATTATTCACTTATTAATTTTAAATCTTTCTTCGATTCATTTTTATTCAATACGAACCTGCATTTTATCAACTCCGTTAACATTTTCAACCACTAAACTACAATTCCTACTTAACCGAGGGCAAATTTATTTTTTCTTTTTTCCCTTTTGTCCCATTACCTCATAGAGATTTTGCAATGCACGAGCAGAATAATAGAACTTTGGATCAATTTCCAACGCTTTGAGATAGTTCTTTTCCGCCAGATTGAGTTTTCCTTGAGAAGCATAGACATTGGCCAGATTGTGATAGAGATTGGGAACGTTGGAAAAAGCGGCAATGGAATCCACATAGACCGCAATCGCCTCATCATCCCTGCCACGCTGAGAAAGAGCCATGGCCAGACCGTTGCGAATGCGCACACTGCCGGAGGCGTGGGCAAGAGTTTGCTGATAGAATCTGACGTCATCACTCCAATCAAATTGCCGAACGATGTTTCGTCCCATTAGAAGAATTACGATTATTATGAAAGCAATTTTTATTAACCTTGAAACCATGGGTTTTGTATTTGACAAAAAAAGCGCTCCAGAAAAAACCACCAGAGAAAAAAACCAAATCAGCGGCAGATAGAGAAAATGCTCATAGAAAATACCATTAATTAGCACTAGACCAGAATATGGAATAAATGATAGCCAAAAAGCAGTGTAGAAAAAAAGTAACCCAAACAGGTCGCCCGTTTTTTTGACTAATTTACGTAGGATCACCAAAAAAATAGCATTGGCTAAGAGAAAAATGACTATCGGAAAGATAGCTGATTTAGCGATAGTGATGCCAAAATCACGCTCCATAAAAAGGTCTTTAGGAAAAAGTAAAAGTCCAAAATAGGTCGGTAAATTTTGAATAAAAGTAGCTAGTCGGATTAAAACTGAGTTTGCATAAACACTGTCTCCCCCCCAAGCCACTCTCATGTCCATTTGGTTAATGTAGGTGAAATGAAAATAAAGATATATCAGAGCAATTAACACAAACGGAAGAATTTTCGGTAGCATTTTTTTCGCGATCGCGTAATTCATGCTACTCTCTTTCAGGGCTTCAGTTAGAGCAATTAACGGCAAGAAAACAATTCCTGTTTCTTTGGAAAACAATGTCAGGATGAAAAAAATTAGAGAAACAATTCTTTTTTTCTTTAGGGAAAAAACTAAAGACAATAATCCGAAAAGAACATAAAGTGAATCGGACACTCCAGAAATATAAGAAACTGTTTCGGTCTGTAGTGGGTGAATGAGAAAAAATAGCGCCACCAAAAATGATGGTCCCCTAGCACGGGTTAAAAGGGTTAAAAAATAAAAAATTGCGCCTGTTGCGGCAATGTGAACTATTATGGAAAAAAAGTGGTACCAAAACGGGTTAAATCCAAAAATGGAATAAATAGAAGAATAATAGATTGATTGAATGGGACGATAATAATTGGACACTTTTCCCCGGCCGGAGGTGATACTTTGTGTGAAAAATTTTCCTATTTCAAAATTCGCAATGTTCCTGTTCGCATATACAAAATCCTCATCATCCCAAACAAAAGTGCCAAAAAGTGAAGGGAAATACAGCAAGAAACCTACGAGACATAAGATAATAACTAATTTGTCTTTGAGAAAGCTCACGAAGTACGATTAACTGCCGTTAAAGTATTTTCTAACAAACTAACTACAGTCATTGGCCCCACGCCTCCTGGAACTGGAGTAATCCAACTGGCTTTGTCTTTTACTTCCTCAAAATCCACATCTCCTACCCATTTTCCGGCTTCATTTTTCACCGTTCCCGCGTCGATTACAATCGCCCCGTCTTTAACCATTTCAGATGTAATCAAATTGGCTTTGCCCACGGCGGAAATTAAAATGTCGGCTCGTTTGGTGTGAGCGCTTAAGTTTTCCGTTTTGCTATTACAAACCGTAACCGTGGCCCCCATGGAGATTAACGACATCGCCAATGGTTTGCCATCAATATCTGATCTGCCCACCACCACCGCTTCTTTTCCCGCCAAAGAATACTTTTCTCTTTCGTCCCCATGATATGTAGTACCTAATACCTGATACAAAAGTGTAATGATTCCTTTAACCGTTGCCGGAATAAATCTGGGATGTCCCAAGGCTAACAATCCCATATTCTCACTGGTCAATCCATCAACATCTTTGAAGGGGCCAATCGAATCCAAAATTTCTCGTTGGTGATCTTTAAGAAGTTTTGTTGGAAATGGCAACTGTACCAGAATTCCGGTAACTGATGGATCATCATTAAGACTTTGTATCCTTTCAATCAGTTCTTGATCCGTGCAATCTGTTTCCATGATTAGACTCTCCGAGGACATCCCCGCTTCCATTGCCCATTTTCCTTTCATCGCCACATACATTTTTGAAGCTGGATCATCACCCACTAAAACAGCAACTAGCTTAGGTTTCTTTTCCAAAGAGGAAATTTTCGTTTGAAGTTCACGCAAATGTTTTTGCGCAATGGCTTTTCCATCAAGAATCATGAGGATATTATATCCTAGGGAAGTTTAATTCCCAAACTGGCAGCCGTTAATTCGAAATCTTTAAGTTGGACTCGTCCATCCTGGCCTGGAACTAGCAAAGAACCCCCTGAGTCAGTTCTCGTACCAACTGGCAATACGCCAACTTTAATTAATGCAGAAACTCTTTTTTGTAAATTTAAAAAATTAGCCGCTCTTCGAGACACTAACTCTTGCCTCACATCGGCTCCCACGCCCGATACTGCTAACCCCGCACTTTCTATTGGCCTTACTTGCATAAATTAATATTAAAAAATATTTACCCGAAGATTATATTAATTATGAGCCTATTTTTCGAGGAAAAATTTTGGAAGCACTTTTAGATGGGAAAATTTTGGCAAAGAAGCTTCACTTCTTTTGCAATCTTTTTTAATTCTGGGCTCTTTTTCACCCTCTCCAGTTCAGTGCGATAGTAAGCCGTTCTAGCTTCTTTAGACTCAAAAACTTCTGTGCCAGAATATGGTTTCACTAGTTCCACCACTTGAGCCACCCAAGCAGCAATTTTTTTCATTTCTCGTGCTTTCATTCCACGAGTGGTAATCGCTGGCGTTCCCATGCGCACCCCGGACCCAAAGAATGGCGGAAGTGGATCTCCTGGCACGGTATTTTTATTAGCCACAATTCCTGCCCACTCCAAAGCTTGAGCCACCACTCGGCCCATTAATTTTCTTTCTTGGAAATCAATGACCAATAAGTGATTATCAGTTCCTCCAGTTACTAAGTTCAAACCTTTCGCCATTAGCTCCTTAGCCAAAACCTGATTATTTTCCACTACTTGAGCGATATATTTCTTAAAACCAGAACTAGTTGCTTCCTTAAACGAAATTGCCATTCCACCGATCGTATTCAAATGTGGACCGCCTTGAAGCCCAGGAAAAACCGCTTGATCGATTTTGTCACCCATTTCTGGATCCATTTTTAATCCTTTGTCGGTCACCAGTAAAATCGCCCCTCGAGGACCACGAAGCGTTTTGTGAGTGGTGGCCATGATGACATGGGCATATGGAACAGGGCTTTGATGAGCTCCACCAACAATTAGTCCCGCAATGTGGGAGACATCGGCGAGCAAAATTGCTCCAACAGAATCCGCCATCTTGGAAAACTTAGCAAAATCCAAAGCGCGGGGATAAGCAGTGGTCCCACAAATTAACATCTTTGGTTTCTCGGCCAAAACCTGCTTAGCCAATTTGTCATAATCAATGATGCCGTCCTTTTCCACAGTATATTGCACTGAATTGAAATATTTCCCGGAAAAAGTGATTTTGGGATGGCCGTGAGTCAAATGCCCACCAGCGTCCAAAGCCAAACCCATGATTTTGTCTCCAGGATTTAAAAGGGCAAACATAACAGCGGCATTAGCCGGACTGCCGGAATATGGTTGAACATTGACATGAGGAACACCAAAAAGTTTTTTCGCTCGATCGATGGTCAATTGTTCTAATTGGTCAATAAATTCATTGCCCTGATAGTATCTTTTCTTGGGATATCCTTCGGCATATTTGTTGCCCAACACTGACCCCATGGCCTCCATAACCGCTGCTGAAGCATAGTTTTCTGAAGGGATCATTTCCAAAACGTCCTGCTGACGCTTTTGTTCCCCCACCACTAATTTGTAAACTTCCGGATCTGTTTTTTTGATTTTATTAATCATCTTATTCAGAAGAATTCTTCAAATAACCATCTGTCTATCTTAACAGTTTTATCACTTCCTTATATATCTGTTCGTGCACTTCGTCAATATCCCGCGATCCGTCGATTGTTTTCCAAACCTTGCCTAACTTTTTTTTAGCATAGTCATAGCCCTTCAGAGCTCTCTCAAAAAATTCAACTTGCATGGCTTCAAATTTATCCCCTTTTAAATCTCGCGTTCTTTTTAACGAAATCTTTGGGTCGACATTGATGAAAAATACTTTGTCCGGATTAGTTCCATCAACGGCAACCTCATTAATTTTAAAAACTAGGTCATTCCCCATTCCCCGTCCTGATCCCTGCCAAGCTACACTGGTTAAATAGGACCTGTCAGCAATAACAATCGCTCCCCGTTTAATGGCTGGTTGGACTACGGCCCGAAGACTTTGAGCTCTCGCAGCTGCATAGAGGTATGCTTCACAAACCGCCTGCATTTCTTCTTCAAATTCTGTGGCCTGAACGATTTTGCGAATGGCGCCAGCAATTTCTGAACCTCCGGGTTCTCTGGTCCAAATTACTTCTTTTTTGGGAAATTCTTTTTGCAAACGTTTGACCAACATTTTGCTCTGGGTAGTTTTTCCACTCCCCACAATTCCTTCAAAAACAATATAGGTTCCTTTTTTCATGAAGTGCCTATTTAATACTTTTTAATTTTTGTTCAATCTTCTTCTCGGATTCCCGTCGGGACAGTGAATAATCATTCCAATCTACCATCACTCCCGAGAAAATCAACGGATCAATTTTTTGTGCTTCGGCTACTATTTGTTGACTAATTTTTCGATAGTGCGGCCTCCCCTGAGGACCGGTGCGCAACTCACCAATCCAATAAATCTCTCTCGCCGAAATAGTGATATACCAATGTTGCAAAAATCCATAGGGTACGGCATATTGTGCTAAATAGGGATTTATTTTAGATAATTTTTGATAGATTTTTACAGCTCGTGAAAAAGCTTTTTCAAAATCGGCATAAAATTCTGAATTTTTTACTTCCGGTTCTAAATCAAAACCCCAGTCTGTGGTGAATAGTTGTCTTTCCTGAGTCAATACTCGATGACGATGCAAATCGCGATAGTCCCCACCCCTCGCCCAAAGTTCATAGGTGTAGTGGGCATTTTCAAAAGCTCTAGGAACTTTACGAAAACGCACTTCTTGTCGTGGTGCATCAAGATTTCCCATTTTTCGAGCTTTCAAAATTTCCTCAAAAATTTCCTTTTTCTTTTTGGCAGATAGTTTGGCGATATTTTTATGTAAATTTTCTAACGGCCCCTGGCTTTCTGAACTCAGAAATGAACTTAAAATTTTATCTGGCGCATTAGAACTATAATTTAGCAGCTTTGCCCACTGACCATTAAATTTGAAACTAGAATTTTTATTAATTTCTTTAACTAAATTTTGTTTTAGGGATCGCAAATTATTCCGATAGGTTTGCACTTGAGCACCCCGTTCCGTTTTTGGTCTTTGCACAAACGAAGGCACCACTTTTTCTAATTCATCGCAAATCATTTTTGCCCACCAACGAATTTCGCCCAAAGGATGGGCTGCCATGCGATTAATTAAATCCTCAAATGCCCGACCATTGCCATAAAGCGCTAAATTGGTCCTTGTTGCAAAGGGAAGAAGATCGCGAATATCATCAAATCTTTTAGCAGCGCGTGAATTTTGAAAAGAAACCGGTGTTTCATCAACACCAGCGGGATATTTTAGTTTGATGTATTCCAAATATGGCTCCATAATGCGCACATAAGTGTCAAACAGCAAGTCCATTGCCGCGCGATAGTCTTTTTCCATAGGTTTTCCTTTTATTTCTCCCGGAACCACATATTGATATTTCCCATTGGGCATTTTGGCTGCAAAAGAAACATATCGTGAAGATTTTTCCAATGGTGAAAGACCCACTCGTTTGGCCTGGATTTCATTTACAGCAACATTACTGACGCCTTCCAAAAAAAGATGCACCCCGCCAAGTTCGGCAATCGAATCATCACCATATTCTGCCAACCACTTATCAAAAAAGGCTCTACCTCTTTGAACATTAACGACTGCTTCGATGCCACCGGTTCTATTTAAAAACTTAATCGTCGCCAAAAACTTTTTCTTTAATTCCAATTTTTCTTTCTTCTCTTTGGCTGTCGATTCTAACCAGGATTTTTGTTTGGCGGGGTTCACAATTGGATCAACATATTCGTCCAAAAACATCCGACGTAGACTTTTGGTGGAACGAGAATATCGAGAAGATAAAGCTCCAATCACCTCTTCCGGAAGATGTGACACTGCAAAAATTGGTTTATTTAAATTACTAAAAAATGGAATGAGATATTCTTTTTCTTTGGAAGAAAAAACTTCTGGCGTGTAATCCACCGCAAATTTATCTAAATCTTGCAGCAGCGGAATTTGATTAGTGATTGGTGTTTTTTTAATCATCGATTATTTAAAATAAATTCGCTAAAATTTTGCCCAATTTTTCTCAAACGTTTTCGCAAAATAATTTCTGCGACTAATACTCGAGTAGCACACGCCAACGTTCTAAAAAGTTATTTAGTTGGCATATCAGATTCCAATTCTTTACCATTTCCAACGGCTATTACTCCAAAAATCATCCTTGTTCTAGTGGTTAACAACCTAGAACCTGGCGCATTAGTGTCTTTAGGATCATATTTCCTTAACATATCCCCTTTTCTAACTAACACAGTAACTTTTTCTGGCACTAAAAAATCGTATATTTTCGTAACTGCCAATCTTAACCCTGAAACCGGCTTCACTTCGTGTTCTACCATATTTTGTCACCTCCTTCGTATTCTTTAAAATCAATTCATAACCTGTTCTTCTTTAGTTTCTTGTCGGAAAAATCTTTAAATAATCTTGACTCAGTAGGACCGCGCTGCCCCTGATATTTGCTTCCTAAGCCTCTTGAACCATAGGGAACTTTGGCTGGTGATGTCATTTGATAGAAACTCATCTGGCCAATTTTCATTCCCGCATAGAGAGCAATCGGAATGTTAGCCATGTTAGACATTTCCAATGTCCCAGTGCCTTTAAACCCAGGATCAAAATAACCCGCGGTGGCATGAATGACCACCCCAATCCTGGCCAGGCTGCTTTTTCCTTCCAATCTTCCGACCAGATCATCGGGAAATTCGAAATATTCCATCGTCTCGCCAAGCAAAAATTCTCCAGGGTGAATAATGATCGGTTCATTTTCTTTGACAGTTACTAACTCCATAAAATCTCCCGCAGGATTACGAACATCTAAATAGGCCTGTTTCGTGTTTTTAAAAATTCGAAAGGAATTTGCCAAACGAAGATCATAGGATGAGGGCTGAATTAATTCTTTTTTGAAAGGAGTAATCACCACTTTTTTTGAAGTAATTGCTTTTAAAATGTCTTGATCAGAAAGAATCATAATTTTATTTGTGTCCAGTAGTTCCCAGCATTCCCCGGTTTTTATTTTTCATTTTTTGTACTTTGGTGAATTCTGCACGTGTGATTTTTACCAGAATTCCCTGAGCAATTCTAGTGCCTTTTTCTAGTTCCACTTTTTTGGAAGAAAGATTTAATACTTGGATCTTGCACTCATCCTCATCACCGCAAAAATCTTCATCCAGGATTCCCGGAATAACCAGAAGCCCAAATTTTGAATAAGTGGAGCCACGACTGTTAACCAGCATAAAATATCCTTTTGGTACTTTAATGGCCAAATTTGCGGGCACCAAAGCAAATTCTTTGGGGGAAATTACCACTGTTTCACGGACATAAAGGTCGAATCCAGCTGCGCCTACAGTTTTATATTCAGGCAAAGGTAGTGTCTGGTCAAACAATTTAATTTTTACTTTCATCTCTTTGTTTGGGAGCAGGCATCTAAAAATCCTAAAAATAGTGGGTGTGGTGTTAACGGGCGAGACTGCAATTCAGGATGATATTGAGTGCCAACAAAAAATGGATGATTTGGCAGCTCAATTGCCTCCACTAATTGGCCGTCTGGTGAAGTGCCAGAGATTATCATACCGTTTTTTTCTAATGTTTCTCGATATTCATTATTAACCTCATAGCGGTGTCTATGCCGCTCAAGAGCAATTTTTCCATCATAATATTCACTATCAAATTGTTTAAATTGATCATAGTAGTCTTTGATTTTTATCCGCTGGCTGGCAGATTGACTTTTGAATTGTGTAGGCCATTGCCCAAGTCTTATTGTTCCGCCATATTGCCTTTTTGCCAAATATTTTTCTTGTTCAGGCATAACGTGAACCACTAAATGAGGAGCTTTAGGATCCGATTCCTGACTATTAGCGCCTTTTAAACCACAAATATTCCTTGCAAATTCAATTACAGCCATTTGCATTCCAAAACAAAGTCCCAGATAAGGAAGACTCTTTTCCCGAGCATATTGCACAGCCCGAATTTTTCCTTCCACTCCCCGGCTGCCCCAACCTTGGGGAACGATTAAGCCGTCAATATTAACAAAAAGTTTCTTAATTTCTTCATCATTTTTATCTTCCAAACCTTCAGTATTAATCCAATGAAGATTTGTTTTTAAACCTAATTCCAGACTGGCATGTTTAACTGCTTCAACAACCGAAATATATGAATCGGAAAGGTCATAATCACCAGATTTAAAATATTTTGCTGCGATGGCCAAGTTTATTTCTTTAGAAACTTTATTTCTTTTGCTCTCAAGTTCCGCCCACTCATCTAAAAATTTTCCTGACTTGGCTATTTTCAAACCTAGTTTGTCAGTTACTTTTTGCACCAGTTTTTGGTCATTCAATAAAAGCGGCACTTTCATGATTGAGTCCACATCTGGGGAAAGAATTAAATCTTCGGGAAGAATATTGCAAAAAAGAGCAATCTTGTCTGCTCTTTTTTTGTCGACTGGAACTTCGGAACGAGCCACGATAATGTCCGGTTGAATCCCCAATGAATTTAAAATATGAACACTTGTTTGAGCTGGTTTACTTTTTAATTCCCCGACATTTTTAATTAAAGGTAGATAGGTGACATGAACATGGACCACATCGTTGGGATATTTAAGTTTTAAAATTCTTCCCGCCTCAAAAAAGATGCCATTTTGGTATTCCCCCACAGTTCCTCCTAATTCAATAATTACCACATCCGATTTCTTTTTTTCGCCCGCCAATTTAATTCGTCGAATTATTTCGTCAGTAACGTGCGGGATCGCTTCCACCGTGTCGCCTTCATATTCAAAAGCTCGTTCCTTGCGAATGACTTCGGCATAAATTTGTCCAGTGGTTATGTAATTTTCCGCCGGCAAATCCTCTCCCAAAAATCGTTCATAATTGCCCATATCTTGATCAGTTTCTAATCCGGAAGCCAAAACAAATGTTTCTCCATGTTCCTGGGGACGAAGCGTTCCGGCATCAACATTGAGATACATGTCAATTTTTATCGGACTGACTTTTAGTCCAAAATTTTTGAGGAGAAGACTTAAAGAGGCGCTAAAAACTCCTTTACCAAGGCCAGAAATAACTCCGCCAGAAACAAAAATATATTTCATTAAACTTTGGGCTTGTTGTAAGAGAATTTAACAAAGCCGAACATAGATAACAAGGGATCAATTAAAAATGCGGTAGAAACGGATTCACAGTGCACAGGAAAAGACAGGACTAATGGGTTACCGGATTACTTGGCTTTTCTGGAACTGCTGGTGTTTCCATCACTCCATTTTCCCCTACCTTTGGTTTGTTCCAAGAGGCAAATTTACAAGTGGGATAATTAGAACACCCATAGAACGTTTTTTTATTTCTAGTCCGTTTGATTATGATTTCTCCCCCACATTGAGGACATTTAATATTCGTTTTAACAGAAAACGTCTTAGTAAATTTGCATTCCGGAAACTTACTACAAGCCAAAAACTTGCCAAACTTGCCTATTCGCACCACTAATGGTGACCCATCATTAGGGCATATTTCATCAGTTTCCTCAGTTTCCACTTTAACTCGCTGGGCGGTTTCCCCAACACTTGTTAATTGCCTAGCAAATGGTTCATAGAATTCTTTCATTAATGGAATCCATTGTTTCTCTCCGTTCGCAATTTCATCGAGACTGTCTTCCATGAGAGCCGTAAATTTATAGTCTAAAATATTACCGAAGTTTGCGAAAAGAAAATCATTTACAGCCATACCTAATGCGGTGGGATGAAATTTTTTTTCCGTTTTTTCCACATATTGCCGTTCTTGGATAGTGGAAATAATTGGCGCGTACGTGGACGGTCGTCCAATCCCATATTCCTCTAGAGTTTTAATTAATGACGCTTCATTAAATCTTGGCGGAGGTTGAGTGAAATGTTGACTTGGTAATAATGAGTTTAGATTTAAATTGTCACCATTAGTTAATTTTGGTAAGGCTTGCACCTTATCTTCTTCTTCATCAGGGTTGATTATTTTTTCATTATTCATTACCCGGAGCCATCCATCAAAGAGCTGTCTATTTCCGTTAGCGCGGAAAATAAAAGTATTATTGGTAGAACTGGGTTCACTGTTCACGGTAGTACCTTCACCACTGTGAACCTCGTTAGCCGTGAACATTGTCGAAATATCAACCGACGTTTGTTCGAAAACCGCTTCTACCATTTGACAAGCTACAAACCTCTTCCAGATTAATTCATAGAGCCGGTGCTGGTCGCGATCCTGGCCCACCTCCATGGAATTGATTTGTTCCATTTTTGTCGGTCTAATTGCCTCGTGGGCCTCTTGTGCCACCTTAGATTTTGTCTTGTAAAGTTTCGGTTCGCTAGGAAGATATTGCTTTCCATAATCTGCCGCAATCATTTCTCTAACCTTAGTAAGTGCTTCCACGGCAAGGTTAGTGGAATCAGTACGATGATAGGTAATTAACCCTTGTTCATAGAGATTTTGAGCTACCTGCATAGTTCGCTTGGCAGACCAACCAAATTGGTTCGATGCCACTTGCTGCAAAGTTGATGTGGTAAAGGGAGGATATGGATTTCGTTTGGCTTCTTTTACTGAAACATTTATTATTTGATATTTTGCCGTATTTAATTCAGCTACAATTTTATCTGCCTGTTCTTTGTTCTCAATTTTGGCAACAGCATCATTAATTTTTGTCAGACGTGCCTCAAATAGGTTTGCGGCGGAACTGGGTTCACTGTTCACGGTAGTACCTTCACCACTGTGAACCTCGCTTACTGCGAACCTTCCAATAATCTCCCAATATTCATCCGCCTTAAATGCAAGAATTTCTCGATCTCGTTCCACAATTAAACGCACGGCAACGCTTTGCACTCGTCCCGCTGATAAACCACGACGCACTTTTTTCCACAATAATGGTGACAGCTTGTAACCCACCAATCGATCCAAAACCCGACGAGATTGTTGGGCATCAACTAAATTCATATCAATTGTTCTGGGGTGCACTAAAGCATCTGCAATGGCCGACTCTGTAATTTCATGAAAGGAAATTCGTTTGATTTTTTCCGCCACTTTTTTGGATTGCTCACTGATTAACGATGCGATATGCCAGGAAATGGCCTCCCCTTCTCGATCAGGATCGGTGGCTAGAATTACTGAATCTGCCTGTTTTGCCAGTTTTTTTAATTCGGCAACAGTCGCCTTCTTCTTGTCAGCAACCACATAATCCAATGCAAAATTTTTATCAACATCAATGCCCAACTTGCTTACTGGTAGGTCACGAACGTGACCCATTGAAGCCTCGATAACATAATCCTTCCCCAAAAATTTGGAAAGAGTTCTTGCCTTGGTTGGTGATTCAACAACGATTAAATTCATAGTAAAAGCATTGATAATTGTATAGGAGATGTCAAGAAGGAAGCTGAGTTACACTCGATATGTGCCAGAAATGTTGCGAATTTTTCCTTCAATTTCCATTTTTCCTAAAATTCCTCCAAGCCGAGATGAGACAATTTTTGTCTCCCGAACTAACTCATCAAAATCGCGCGGTTCTATCTGTAATAGGTCAATAATTTTCTGTTCTTCTTTTGTATCTCCTTTTATTGGTGTTATTGAGCTATTAATTTTATTAATGTTACTGGTGTCATAT
>Ga0172371_10000168_pt1 | contig 92660 bp, 77 predicted proteins | sample Lak12m_FD_114543 | JGI IMG/M metagenome (GOLD analysis project Ga0172371, IMG submission 114543) | Freshwater microbial communities from Kabuno Bay, South-Kivu, Congo - kab_022012_12m | ecosystem: Environmental > Aquatic > Freshwater > Lake | place: Democratic Republic of the Congo: South-Kivu...
CCTCCGCGAGAAATGCACGACCTGCGACCTCATCGGCGCCAGCGCGGGCACGAGCCGCACCGCGAAGTACGGCAGCGAGGAGATCAAGAACGTCGAGGTCCGCGGCGTGACCTATGTCGACCACCTCATCGGCTCCGTGATCGAGCTCGAAAGCGGCCGCCACATCCAGAAGGAGGACGAGGACCGCTCGCGGGACGTGTGCGTCATCGGCGCCGACATCGCCGAGAAGCTCTTCCCCTACCTCGACCCGCTCGGCCGCCGGGTCAAGGTCGGCAGCGCTCATTACCTCGTCGTCGGCGTGGGCACGAAGAAAGGCAAGGTCCTGGGTTTCAGCCAGGACAATTACGTCCGGATCCCGATCACGACGTTCGACAAGGTCTACGGCTCCCGGCGCAGTTACGAGATCAACATCCACACCGCCGGCCAGGCCGAGATGGCCGTCGCCCAGGAGGAGGTCCGAACGATCCTCCGCTCCGCCCGAAAGCTGACGTTCGACAAGCCCGACGACTTCGCCTTCCGGACCTCGGACACCTTCATCCAGTTCTACAAGACGGCCACCTCCGGCATCTATTTCGCGATGATCGGCATCGCCTCCATCGCCCTGATCGTCGGCGGCATCGTCGTCATGAACATCATGCTCGTCTCGGTGACCGAGCGGACCAAGGAGATCGGCGTCCGGATGGCCATCGGCGCCCGGCGCAAGGACATCCTCTACCAGTTCCTGATCGAATCCTCGACGATCTCCGGAGTCGGCGGTCTCATCGGGATCATCCTCGGCTTCATCCTGGCCAAGGTCGTGACGGCCGCGACGTCGATGCCGTCGCGCGTCGAGCCCATGTCCGTCCTCATCGCCCTCGCCATGTCGACCTCCCTCGGCCTCTTTTTCGGCATCTACCCGGCCAATAAGGCGGCCAAGCTCGACCCCGTCGAAGCCCTGAGGTCGGAGCTATGAGCGTTCGGCACGGGATCTTCAAGGAAATCCTGGGCATGGCCTTCGATTCCTTGAGGACGCACAAGCTCCGCTCGTTCCTGACCCTGCTCGGGATCATGATCGGGGTCATGACCGTCATCGGCATGGTTTCGATCATCCAGGGGCTGAATAAATCGTTCCTCCGCGAGCTCGAGTCCGCCGGGTCGGACCTGATCATGGTCCAGAAGTTCGACCCGGTCCAGATGCGCGAACCGACCGAAGAGGAAAGGATGCGGAAGGACTTGACCTACGAGGACGCCAAGGCCGTCGAGGAGGCGGCCGACATGGTCAAGGCCGTCACGGTCCTCATCAACACCAGCCCCTTCGACGACAACACGGTCAAGTACCAGAACGCCAAGAGCGAAGCGGCGTTCATCATCGGCATCGACCAGAGCTACCCCTCCGTCTTCTCCCTCTATCTGCCCCGGGAGGGCCGGTTCATCCAGGAAGCCGACGTGACCCATTCCAGCCGGGTGGCGATGCTCGGCTCCGATACGGCCGAGACCCTCTTCCCCCACGGCAACCCCCTGGGGAAGGAGATCACCGTCGGCCGGCAGAAATTCGCGGTCATCGGCGTCCTGGCCAAGCGCGGGGCGATGTTCGGCCAGAGCCGCGACGATTTCGTCGGCATCCCGGTGACGACGCTGGCCAAGTATTTCACCTACGACAAGACCAGCGTCCAGATCGGGGCCGTGCCGAAGGAGCACGGGACGATCCAGGAGACGATCGACCAGATCAGGAGCGTGCTCCGGATTCGGCGGAAGGTGCCCTTCGGCAAGCCCGACGATTTCGCCGTGTTCACCACGGAGGCCATGCTCGACCTGTACAACCAGATCACGGGCGCGGCCTACATGGTCATGATCGTTATCTCCTCGATCGGCCTGCTCGTCGGCGGCATCGGGGTCATGAACATCATGCTCGTCTCGGCCAAGGAGAGGACGCGGGAGATCGGCATCCGCAAGGCGCTCGGGGCCAAATCGGCCGACATCCTCAAGCAGTTCCTGATCGAGGCCATGGTCCTCACCGGCGCCGGAGGGATCCTGGGCACGCTCCTCGGGTTCGCCGTCGCCCTCCTCGTCCGCGCGGCCACTCCCCTCCCGGCCGCGGTCACGCCCTGGTCCGTCCTGCTCGGCCTCCTGGTCTCATTTTCCGTCGGCCTCTTCTTCGGGATCTTCCCGGCGCAGAAAGCGTCCAAGGTCGACCCGATCGTTTCTCTCCGCTACGAATAAAAAACGGCCCGGCGGAGACGCGACCTCATCCGCTATTTCGCGATATAGCCGGCCCGGTGCGTGATCCGGTAGTCGCCGCCCTTGACTTTGACCTTCAGCTCCCGGAAACCGCCGTCGGCCTTGTAGTCCTTGGGCTTGTAATAGATCAGGTAGTAATTCTCCGACGCTCCGAGCGCCCGCTCGAACGAAGCCGCGGCGTTGGCCGAGCTGTCCGAGATCCCGCCCGTCGCCCCGGCGATCTCCCTGAAGGCCGAGTAGACATCCTCGGATTGTTCGGCCATTTCGAGATTCGTCCGGTTCGGGCTGGTGATGGCGATATCGGTGGCCGGCGTTTTGGTCACGTACAGGAAGTGGATGGTGATGGACGAGTCCGAGTAGGCGCGCTTGATGGCGTCGATGTCGAAGCGCACTTCGCGGGTGAAGAACTGGAAATTCTCCATGAGCTTGAGGACCAGGGCCATGTCGCTCTGGTTCTCCGTCATCGTCCGCTCGAGGAGCTTGGAATTGAGCTTGGGAATGAATTCCTTCTGATAGAAGAGGTAGACGGTCTTCTGGCCGGGGGTCGTCTTGAGATACTCGCCGAACTGGAGGAGGCTGGCCTCGTCGACCCGCCTCAGGCTCTCGAGCTTCGTGAGATACGTCGAATAGAGGTCGAGCCTCTCGAGCAGCGTCACGGCGTCGTTGGCCATGGCCGTCTCGAGGTCGCGGATGGCGCCCAGGTACTCCGTGTTGCCGGCGAGGATGTCCTGCCGCAGTTTCGCCCGCAGCTGGTCCTTGAGCTTCGCCCGCGAGACGGTCAAGGCGTCCGACCTCATGGTGTAGCGGGCCCGGGGAGTGACGACGATCAGAGAATCGCCGGGGAGGAAGACCCTTTCGAAGAACAGGTCCAAGGCCCGGTCCAGCTCGGGCATGTATTCCGACATCTCGAAGAACAGGACGAACTGCCGGCTGACCTGGGGAGGGGCTCCTTTCTTGCCGTCTTCCCGCATGATCTCCGCCTTTTTGACGAGGTAGAGGGACTCGATCGTCTGGGGCACCCCGTTCTCCAGGACCTCGAAGTCCCGGAGCGTCAGATGGTCGACGAAGACGCCGCCCTTGAACACGCGGACGGGGATCTCGATGTTCACAACCGACACGACGTGCTGCAGATCCTGGGCGAACGGCCCGGCGGCAGCGCACAGACCCGCCGCGATGACGAGAAGCGCCCATTTCTTCATTATGATGTCAACCTCGAAGACGGCGGATATTGTACCCGTTCTTCGCGGAGAAAGCCACTCCCCGAATCGCGGCCCGCGTCAAGGGAGGTCTTTCTTGACCGTTTCGGCCGCGAGGTCCACGGCTGCGGCCAGGTCGGCGTCCCGATCGCCGGCGATCTCCACGAGCGAAGGCCCGCCGCCGCCGCGGCCGTTGATGAGCGGCGCGACGATCGGGACGAGCCGCCTCATATCCAGCTTGAGCGTTTCGGAACAGGCGCACACGAGGTGGCTCCGGCTTTCGGACCGGGTCCCGAACAGGACGACGCGGTCGCTCTCGCGGATGATATGCAGGGCCAGAAACCTCGCCCCTTCGGGCGACCGGTCGGAGAAAACCTGGCGAACGACCCGGCCCTCGGCTTTTTGGACGAGATCCCGGGCTTCGTATACGGCCAGCTGTTCCTCGCCTTTTTTCGCATGTTTCTTGGCCGCTTTGAGCTCCTCGGACAGCTTCGCCACCGAGGCCGCGACGTCGGCCTCCTGGACGTTGAACTGGCCGGCCAGCCGGCGGAGGACCCGGTTTTTCGAGTCATAGTCCCGGAGCGCCCGGCCGCCGCAGACGAATTCGAAGCGGATCTGGCCGCGGATCCGCTCCCATCGCGTGATCTTGATCAGCCCGATCTCGCCCGTCCTCCGGCAATGCGTCCCTCCGCAGGCCGAATAGTCGAATCCGTCCGCCTCGACGACGCGGATCGTCCCCGTCACCTTGGGAGGCCTCCGGAGCGGAACGCTTCCGATCTTTTCCTCCGGGACGAAATAGGTCTTGATCTCCCTGTCCTCGAACACGACCTCGTTCGCCCGCCGCTCGACCCGTTCGACCGCCTCGTCGCCGGCTTCGGCGATCCCGATCTCCAGGGTCGAGACGTCCGGCCCGAGATGGAAAGATTTCGTCTCCCCCTTCAGCCGCTCGAAAAAGGCTTGGGACAGGATGTGCTGGCCGGAATGCTGCTGCATATGGTCGAACCGGCGGGCCCAGTCGATTGCGCCCTCGACCCGGGAGGCGGGGACCTCGGCGGCTAGGACGTGGACGATCCGGTCGCCGTCTTCGACGACCTTGAGAACCTCGACGCCGTTGACCGAGCCCGTATCCCACGGCTGGCCGCCGGATTCGGGATAGAAGCACGTCCGGTCGAGGACGAGGGCGGGCCTCCCCTCGACGACAGGGCGGTCGAGGACCTCGGCCCCGAATTCCGTCCGGTAGGCGTCTTCGAAAAAGAGCCGGATGGTTTCGGGTGTGTCGTCGCTCATCCTCACCTCATGAAATCGGGGACACGTACCGAATTCAGCAATTCGGTACATGTCCCCATTTTATACACGGTGGGTGTACCCCATATTATAAAATGCGCAGCACGACCAGAGCGAGTAGAGCCGCCGAAAAAATGACGGCCACCGGCCCGATCAGGATCTTGTAGACGTCGTGGAGGTCGGCCTTGAAGTAATCCGCCGTCAAAGCCAGACAGAGATGAGCGGGCGAAAGCAGGATCCCGCAGAAGCCGCTGACGTAAGCGAACATCAGGAGGACGAGATCCGGCTGCCCCTTGCCGACGATCGGCAGGAGCAGGGGGAACGTGATGGCCACGAAGGCCTGGTTGACGCCGGTGAGCAGGGCTACGAAAAAAGGAGCGGCGAAAAGGAGGACGTAGGCCGTCACCCCCTGCGGCGGAAAGACGCGCACGACCGAATCCAGGGCGCCCGAGACCTCGAGGATGCGCTTAAAGACCATCAGCGCCGCCGTCAGCAGGGCGATCTTGAGATACGAGCTGCGGGCGATGACCGCCCAGCGCTCCTTGAGGGACAGCTTGGAAAAGACCTGAGTCAGGGTGCTGGAGACGGCCAGCGAGACCAGCATGCTCAGCTTGAAGGCGAAGATCAGGATGATCGTCAGGAAGATCGGCCAGATGCTCCAGACGACCGCGCCGGCGTCTTTCCAGCCCCAGCCGTTGGTTTTTTCCGGAGGAAGGTAGTGCACGTTGCGGAAGAGGACGAACAAGCCCGTTGCGGCGGCCAGGACCGTGAAAGGGAATTGGACGAGGCAAATGCTCTTGATGGGGACCTGGAAGATCGCCGCGGCCAGGATGAGATTCATGTACAGGGGCCAGCTGTATTCCCAGATGTGGCGGAACCAGTAGTTGAAGAACGTCATCCAGCTCGGCTTCAAGTTCCAGCGCCGCCCCGCTTCCTCGACGATGGGAGCCCCCATCATTGCCCCGGCCATCATCGGCAGAAGCCCGATGAACGCGGAGGGGATGGCCAGGATCAAACGGGGGTCATGGACGAGGTTCTTCAGGGCATCGACCATGCGCCGGAAGTTCCCCCCGCCCTGGAGGACGTTCCCCAGGTACAGGACGAGGAGGATGATGCCGATCAGGTCCAGGGTCTCGCGGTCGATCAAGGCCTGTCCGAAGGCGCGGGCGAATCCCGCGGCGGGGAGGCCGAATAGGACGGCCGTCAGGGCCGAATCTAGGATGAGGACCAGGCCGAGGTCCCACTTTTTCCGGATGAGAAAGAGAAGGAGGAGGATGACGGCGGCGATCTTGAGGAGAACGACCATATCTTCAGACGGCCTTCAGCACCCGGTCCGTGATCTTGAAGTGCTTTTTCACGGTCTTGTCGAGGACGGCGAGGCCGTGGGCTTTGACCAGCGCCGCGGCCGCCTCTTCGACCTGCGGGCCCGCGCCCTTGGGCAGGTCCAATCCCCAGTCCTTGCCCAGAAAGTGGAGCCGTTTCAGGAATTCGGCCCGGGCCAGGATCGAGGCGGCGGCCACGGCCGGGTCGGCCTCCCCCTTGGTCCGCTGGACGAGCTCGATCGTCCGGCCCTGCTTCATCAGGGCTTCGAGGACGAACCGTTCGCTTCCGAATTGGTCGGTGACGGCTCTGGCGCAGGGGACGGTGGAGAGGATGTTCTCCAGGGCCCGGGCGTGGCCCCAGGCGAGAAGCTTGTTGAGGTTGCGCATCCGGGCGTAGAGCTCGTTGTATTTTTCCGGGCCGACGACGACGACGGCGTGGACATAGCCGGCCCTGAGGATCTCGGCGATCTCCCGGCAGCGGTTGTCGGACAAGGTCTTGCTGTCCCGCACGCCGAGCTCTTTCAGGACGCTCTCCTGCTCGTCGGGCAGGTAAAATCCGGCCACGACGAGCGGCCCGAAATAATCGCCCTTGCCGGATTCGTCCGTTCCGATATGGCCCGGCGGGGGCGGAAAGAGCTCGGATTGGCGCATCGAACGATCTCCGGCCGGTCGACCGCGCCCGCCTACGCGCGCGGCTTGGCCCTCAGGTACTTGTCGATTTCGGCCGCCGCGACCCGGCCGTCGCCCATGGCCAGGATGACCGTGGCGCCGCCGCGGATGATGTCGCCTCCGGCATAGACGCCTTCGAGGTTCGTGGCCATGGTCTTCCAGTCGACGTCGATATTGCCCCACTTGCCCATCTTGAGGCCGGGAGTCGTCTGGGGGATGAGCGGATTGGGGCTCTGGCCTATGGCGACCACGACCAGGTCGACCTCGGTCGTGAATTCCGAGCCGGGAACCGGAACGGGCCGGCGCCGGCCCGAAGCGTCGGGCTCGCCGAGCTCCATGCGCAGGCACTCCATGGCCCGGAGATGCCCCTTGTCGTCGCCGATGTAGCGGATGGGGGCCGTCAGGAAGTGGAACTCGATCCCTTCCTCCTCGGCGTGATGGATCTCCTCGATCCGGGCCGGCATCTCGTGCCGCGAGCGGCGGTAGATGATGATCGAGCGGTCCGCGCCGAGGCGCTTGGACGTGCGCACCGAATCCATGGCCACGTTGCCGCCGCCGATGACGGCCGCGCACTTGGCCGGAAAGACCGGCGTGTCGTAGTTGGGGAAATCGTAGGCCTTCATCAGGTTGACCCGGGTCAGGTACTCGTTGGCCGAATAGACACCGACGAGGTTCTCGCCGGGGATCTTCATGAAATTGGGCAGGCCGGCCCCCGAGCCGATGAAGAACGCCTCGTAGCCCTCCTGCCGCAGGTCGTCGATCGTCGCCGTCTTGCCGACGACGAAGCTCGTCCGGATCTCGACGCCGAGCTTCCGCAGATAGTCGACCTCGGCCTTGAGGATGGCTTTGGGCAGGCGGAATTCCGGGATGCCGTAGACCAGCACGCCGCCGGAGATGTGGAGGGCTTCGAAGATCGTGACCGCATGGCCCTGCTTGGCCAGGTCGCCCGCGACGGTCAGCCCGGCCGGACCGGCCCCGATGATGGCCGCCTTGCGCCCGGTGGGCGGCGGGAGCGGCGGGATGACGATGTTCCCGGCGCCGCGCTCGAAGTCGGCGGCGAAGCGCTCGAGGTTGCCGATGGCCACAGGGACTCCCGTCGACTTCTTGACGTTGCAGATCTCCTCGCACTGCGTCTCCTGGGGGCAGACGCGGCCGCAGATGGCGGGCAGGGAGTTCGTCTCCTTGAGCTTCCAGGCCGCTTCGAGAAATTGGCCCCGCTCGATGAGCTTGACGAAGGACGGGATGTCGATGCCTACGGGGCACCCCGTCACGCACTGCGGATTGACGCAGTCCCAGCAGCGGCGGGCTTCGGCTACGGCCGCTTCGGCGTCGAGGCCCTGGTTGACTTCGAAGAAATCGCGGTTGCGGACCTCGGGCGGCCGCTCCGGCATCTTCCGCCGGCCGAGCTTCATCCGCTCCTTCAGCGGGAGGGCTTTGCGGAGCTCTTTCCGCCAATCCTTGTCGAACTCGGCCTTGAGCACCGCTTTTTGCTCGGGGCTGATCTCTTTCTTCTCTTCGGCCATGGTCCGTCCGTCTCTCTATCTCACGGCAAGCTCGTCCGCTCCCAGAAGCAGAGCGAGCGGATCTCATCGTCGAAATAGGATTTGCGCCGCTGGAACAGCTCGCCCCAGTCGAGCTGGTGGCCGTCGAAGTCCGGCCCGTCGACACAGGCGAACTTCGTCTGCCCGCCGGAGGTGCAGCGGCAGGCGCCGCACATGCCGGTGCCGTCGACCATGATCGGATTGAGGCTGACGATGGTCTTGATGCCGAGCGGCTTGGTCGCCTCGGAACAGCGGAACATGAGGTATGTGCAGCCGATGGCCACCACCCGGTCGATCTTCGGCTCGCTTTTGGCGATTTCCTCGATCTTCGCCGGGACATAATCCGTCGAATCCAGGGCGAAATCGCGGGCGGATACGAACACCTGGTCGCTCACCGCCCTCAGTTTATCCTCCCAATAGAGGAGGTAGTTCGCTTTGACGTCGATGATCGTCAGGACGCGGTTGCCGGCCTTCTTCAGGGCCCGGGCCAGAGGATAGATGGCCCCGATGCCGAAGCATCCGCCGGCCAGAAGGACGGTGCCGAAGTTCTCGATTTCGGACGGCCGCCCGAGGGGGCCGACATAGACGGGGATCTCGTCGCCGGGCTCGAGCAGGGAGAGCTTGTGCGTCGATGTCCCGACAAGGAGGAAGACCGACGTCACGGACCCCTTCTTGGGATTCCAGTCGGCGATCGAGAGGGGGATGCGCTCGCCGCGCTCGTCGGCCATGAGGATGACGAACTGGCCGGGCCGGCATTTCTTCGCCACTTCGGGAGCGTGGACCTCGATCATATGGAGGTTGGGCACGAGGCGCCGCCGGTCGAGGATCTTGGCCATTATTTCCTGCCTCGGATGATGTGCAAGCTCTTGACCTCCCGGCTCATGGCCAGGCCTTTGTAACGGTCGGGGTCATGTTCGTAGAGCGCCGCGGCGTCCGGCTCGGCGGAAACGGGGCGGACGGCGTAGGCCAGTCCGTCCTGGACCGGCTCGCGGACAAATGCCTCCGCCGCGGCTTCCGGTTCGGCGCCGTCGGCGAAAGCCGGTACGGCCTTCACCAGGGCGGCATGAACGTCCGCCGCGGACCCGAATTCGAAACTACCGATCCCCATCGCCGCGGCCAGGCCGCGAACGATCCGCCAGCCGGGCCTCGCATCGCCGAGCGGGGCGACGGCGGGTCCGAATGTCTGCAGCCGCCCTTCCATGTTGACGAACGTTCCCTCGCTCTCGGCGAAAGTCGTTTCCGGCAGGACCACGTCGGCGAACTCGCAGAGGTCGTTGAGGTAGCTGTCCTGGACGACGAGGAATTCGGCCGGGGATTTATCCATTTTGGGCAAGGGGCCGGCGGCATACAGCGCTTTGTAGGCGCCGGCCAGGATCGAGCGTCCGACCTCGCGGGCCGGGAGCTTTCCGACCCGGAAATGGACGTCGAGCTCGAGGGCTCCGCGCGTATTGCTCTCGTTGCCGAGGGGTACGAACATGCCCTGATTTTGAAGGGCCAGGTTCCACAGGGCGACGATGTTGGCCTTGCCGGACGCGCCGGCGGTGAAGGCGGAATTGAAGAGGAACGCCGCCGGCCGCCGTTTTTCCATGAGCTGCGCCAGACGGTGAAGCTTCTCCTCGGGGAGGCCCGACGAGGCGACCGCCTGGGCGAGCTTGAATTCCTGGAGGTGTTTCTTGAATTCGGCCTCGCCCTTGAGTCCCCCGCCGTTTTGCGGGTGGCCGTTCCCGGCCAGGATCTTGGCCAGTCCGGTCAGGAGGTCGGATTCTTTTCCCTCCGGGATCTTGAGCCAAGCCGAGGCGCGGCGGACGGCGGGCGACTCCTTCCCGCCGATGGCGATGAGCTTGGCCCCGTTCTTGATCGCCTGATGGATCTCGAGGCCGACCATCGGCGGGCAGTTGCCGAAAAGCAGGATGACGCGGGATTTGGCGATGTCGGAGAAACGCCCGTTCAACCGCGGCGCGAAACCCTGCTCGGCGGCCGTCTCGAGCAGGCGCGCCTGGGCCGAATAGGCTTCGCCGCCCGCAACGTTGACCGTCTTTAATCCGTCCCGGGCGAACGCTCGAAGAAGGAAGAGGTCTTCGCTGGACTCCTGAGCGGAGCTGAACACGGCGATATCCGCCGCGGCATAGGAGGCCAGCTTTTTGGCGGTGAGGGCCAAGGCCTCGTCCCAGGAAGCTTCCTCCAGCCGGCCGTTCTTGCGGACCAGGGGCTTGAGGACGCGGCGGGGATGATAGACCGCTTCGCGGACGAGGAAGCGGCCCCGGACGCAGGCTTGGCCGTGGTTGGCCGCGCCGTCGTCGGCGGGAACCGAAGACTGGATCCTGTGTTGATGCGTGTGCAGGGTCAACCGGCAGCCTTGGCTGCAAAAGCCGCAGATCGTTGTCTTTTTATCGTCCGGAGGCAGCTCGTATTTGACGCCTTTCTCGAACAGCGCTCCGGTCGGACAGACGTCGACGCAGGCGCCGCAGAACTGACAGCCCGCATCGAGAAGCGGGCGGCCGAGCGCGGTGCCGATGACGGTCTGCGAGCCGCGGTTGACGAAGGCCAGGGTCGATGTGCCGCGGACTTCATGGCAGATGCGGACGCATCGACCGCAGAGGATGCAGAGGTTGTCGTTGCGCTCGAAGAACGGATCTTTCCTGCGGATCTCCTGGTTCCGGTAGAGGGCCGGGAAATGGAGGCCTTCGGGCCGGAGGTGCTCGACGACGGTCTGCAAGTCGCAGCGGCCGTTGTTCGGGCAGAGGACACAGCCCGTCACCTCGCCGACCTTTCGGATCGTCGACTTGTGGCCCTCGCACGTCTCCTTTTCGCGGCAGATCAGGCAGGCGCTCGGATGCTCGGACAGGATGAGGTCGAGGATCTGAAGGCGCATTTTCTGGAGGGTCAGAGAGTTCGTGACGACCTCCATGCCCTCTTCGACGTAGGTCCCGCAGGCCGGGACGACGCCCCGGCGGCCCCGGACCTCGACGATGCAGAGCCGGCAGCCGCTGAAGGGCGCGAGGCGCGGATGGTCGCAGAGCGAAGGGACGTAGATGCCGTTGTCCCGGGCGACCTCCAGGACGGACCTCCGGCCCTCGACGTCCAGGGTCAGGTGATCGATGACGACCTTCATGGCTGGATCCGCTCCCGGCTCGTGCCCGTCAACCGGGAGACCGCCCGGACCTTGACCGGGCAGACGTCGTAGCACGCGCCGCATTTGACGCAGCGGGATTGGTCGATCACGTGGAGCTTCTTGCGTTCGCCGGAGATGCATTCGACGGGACAGTTCTGCTTGCAGAGGAGGCAGCCGATGCACTTGTCGGGCTCGATGTAGTACGACACCAGGCTCTTGCAGACGCGGGCCGGACAGCTCTTGTCCGCGATGTGGGCTTCGTATTCGTGGCGGAAATAACGGAGGGTGGTCAAGACGGGATTCGGGGCGGTCTGGCCCAGGCCGCAGAGCGAAGCGGCTTTAACCGTTTTGGCCAGATCCTCGAGCCGTTCGATGTCGCCGGCCTCGCCCCGGCCTTCGGTGATCTGGGTCAGGAGGTCGTACATCTGCCGGGTTCCGACGCGGCACGGGACGCACTTCCCGCAGGACTCCTCCTGGGTGAAGCCGAGAAAATAGCGGGCCACATCGACCATGCACGTGCCCTCGTCCATGATGATCATCCCGCCCGACCCCATGATCGCGCCGGCCTGGACGAGCGAATCGTAATCGATGGGCAGGTCGATCTTTTCGGCGGGGATGCACCCGCCCGAGGGGCCGCCGGTCTGGACGGCCTTGAGCGGCTTCTTGTCCTTGATCCCGCCGCCGATGTCATAGATGATCTCGCGGAGGGTGATGCCCATGGGGACTTCGACGAGCCCCGTGTTGTTGATCTTGCCGACGAGCGAGAAGATCTTGGTCCCCTTGCTCTTCTCCGTCCCGATCTTCGCGTACCAGGCCGAGCCCTTGTCGACGATGACGGGCACGTTCGCCCAGGTTTCGACATTGTTGATGTTGGTCGGCTTGCCCCACAGGCCTTCCTGGGCCGGGAACGGCGGCCGCTGCCGGGGGAAGGCCCGCCGCCCCTCGATGGAGGCCATGAGGGAGGTTTCCTCGCCGGAGACGAACGCGCCGGCGCCCTGCACGATGTGGATGTCGAAATGAAACTCGGACCCCAGGATGGACGGGCCCAGGAGACCGACCTTGCGGGCCTGGTCCAGGGCCCGGCTGACGTGTTTGACGGCCAGCGGGTATTCCATGCGGACGTAGATGAAGCCTTCCGAGGCGCCGATGGCGTAGGCGCCGATGATCATGCCTTCGATCACGCTGTGCGGATTGCCCTCGAGCAGGCTGCGGTCCATATAGGCGCCGGGATCGCCTTCGTCGGCGTTGCAGATGACGTACTTCGGCACCCCCGCCGCTTCCCGGCAGAGCTCCCATTTCCGGCCCGTGGCGAATCCGGCCCCTCCCCGCCCTCGGAGGCCGGAGGCCTTGACCTCGTCGATGACGCCCTCGGAGGTCATGTCGAACAGGGCCTTGCTCAAGGCTTGGTAGCCGTTCAGGGCGATGTAATCCTCGATCCTCTCCGGCTCGATATGGAAGTTGCTCTCGGTCAGCAGCCGCATCTGCTTCTGGTAGAACGGGATGTCTTTCTGGCGGCTGAAGCGGTGGCCGGAGGCCGGGTCGGAATACGTCAGGGCGGGGATGACCCGGTCGTTGACGATCGTCTCTTCGACGATCGCCGGGACGTCTTTGGGGCTGAGCTTCTTGTAGAAGGTTCCCTGCGGATAGACGATGAGGCTCGGCTCCATCTCGCAGAAACCATGGCAGCCGGTGACGACGAGGCCGACGGTCTCGGCCAGCTTGCGCTTGTCGATCTCCTGGCGCAGGGCGTCGAGGATCTGGAGCGAGCCGCTGGCCTGGCCGCAGGTCCCCGACGTGACGACGATCGTCTTCGTCCGCGCCGGCCGCTCGTCGAGGATCTTGGCCCGCCATTCGGCCAGATGATCGGGATGGGTCAGCTTCCTCATGAGGGCCGGACCGCCGCGCGGTACTTGTCCAGGATGGAATCGACCATTTTCTGGGTGACGAGAGAATGGTACTCGCCGTCGACGACGACGACGGGGCCGATGGCGCAGCAGCCCAGGCAGTTGACCGTCTCGAGGGTGAACGTTCCGTCCGCCGTCGTCTGGCCGGCTTTGATGCCGAGCTTGCGCTCGAATTCCTCGACGATCCGCACGCCGCCGCGCACGTGGCAGGCCGTCCCCAAGCAGACCGTCACGACGTGCTCTCCCTTGGGCGCCAGGGTGAAAGCTTTGTAGAAGGTGAGCACGCCGAAGATCTCGTTGGCCGAGATGCGGAGATGCCTGGCGACGACGTCGACGGCGTCGGGTGGGATATGGCCGAATTCGGCCTGGATCCGATGGAGGACGTGGATCAGCTCTTTTTGCGCCGGAGTCGTCTCTTTAAGGATGTCCTCGACGGTCATGGTTCTGTTGTTTTGTTCTCGGGAAAAAAGATATTACCAAAGTCACCGGCGAAAAACAATATTTCCGCCGACGACGGTGAGGATGACGTTCGCCTCCCGGATCTCCTCCGGCTTGACCTCGAAAAGGTTCCGGTCGAGGACGGCGAAATCGGCCCATTTCCCGGGCGCGATCGAACCCTTGAGTTCTTCGGCGAACTCCGCAAAAGCGCCGTTGAGGGTGAAGCCCTTGACCGCCTCCTCGAGCGGGATCCGCTGCTCCGGGATCCAGCCGCCGGGATTCTTGCCGTCGAGCGTCCGCCGCGTGACGGCGGCGTAGATCCCGAGGATGGGATCCATCGGCGCCACCGGCCAGTCCGAGCCGCAGGCGAGGGTCACGCCCTTGTCCAGGAGCGCCTTGAACGGATAGGTCCAGCGCGCCCTCTCCGGGCCGATCTTCGCCTCCGCCCAGCGGCCGTCGTCGATCGCGTGGTACGGCTGGACCGAAGCGATGACGCCGAGCTTTGCGAACCGGCCGATATCGTCCGGGCGGAGGTGCTGGGCGTGCTCGATGCGGAACCTCCGGTCCCTGGCGCCGGCCCTCGCCTCGGCCCGCTCATAGATGTCGAGGACCATGGCATTAGCCCGGTCGCCGATGGCGTGGAGGGCGACCTGAAGGCCTCCGGCGTCCGCGGCCAGGACCCGCCGATCCATGGCCCCTTCGGGGACCATCTGGGCGTGGAGGAGGCCGCTCGTTTTCGGGTCGTCCGTGTAGGGCTTGAAGAAATAGGCGGTGGCCGAGCCGAGCGATCCGTCCGCGAATCCCTTCAAGCCGGCGATCCTCAGGCGTTCGTTCCCGAACGGCGTCTTGATCTTCAACCCGAGCGCGAGGTCTTCAGACGTGATCGGGACATAGCACGTGATCCGCGCCGTCAGCGCGCCGCTCTTCAAGAGGTCCTGGTAGACGTCGAAGGCGACCTCGCCGGAGACGTCATGGACGGACGTGACGCCTTTCTCGGCGGCCGCCCGCAGGGCCGCCTCGACGTTCCGCCGGGTCTCGGCCGGAGACGGAGCCGGGATCTCGGCATAGACGAGGTCCATGGCCGCGTCTTTCAAAATGCCGGTCGGTTCGCCCGTCGCCGGGTCCTTGACGATCTCGCCGCCGGCCGGGACGGGAGTCGCCTTGGTCACCCCGGCCAGCTTTAAGGCCAGGCTGTTGGCCAGGATCATGTGCTCGTCGAGCCGGTTGACGCAGACCGGATGGCCGGGAGTGACGGCGTCGATCCAGTCCCGGCGCGGGAACTCCACGGGGTCGAACTGCGTGTGGTCCCAGTCGCCGTTGAGGATCCACTCCCCTTCCGGGAGGCTCTTGGCCTTGGCCGCGATGCGCGAGACGAACTCCTCTTTAGTCCGGGCGTCCCGAAGCTGGATGCTCGTCAACGAAGCGCCGCCGTTCACGAAATGGACGTGGCTGTCGATGAAGCCGGGCAGGACGAAGGCCCCTTTGAGGTCGGTCGTCTCGGTGCCGGGGCCGATCCGCTTTTTGACTTCGGCCGTCGTCCCCACGGCCTCGATCCGGCCGGCGCGGACGGCGACGGCTTCGACCCACGGCCGGGCTGGATCGACCGTCCAGATCCGGCCGTTGATCAGGACTTTATCGGCCATCGGTAAGCCTCCTCCCCGGCAGCCGACAAGGGCGAGGACGGTCAGAATCGCGAAGAGAACCGGGAACGAACGGAATGTCATCGAATCCTCCGATCATAGTTCGACCTTATCGAAATCGCGGGGAACGATCAACCGGCCGGCGTATCCGGCCCGGATCTCCGCTTCGATCTCGGAGAGGTCAAATTCGACTTCGCCGAAGAAATGGATGGGGACGAGCGTTTCGACGTCTGCCTCCGCCGCCAACCGGCCCATCTGGAGCGACGAGGTGTGAAGAGCATAAAGGGCCGGGTATTGCTCGAAAAAGCGGGCCGGAGCGCTGGCGTCATGACACAGGGCGCGGACGGCTCCCGCCCGCGCGAAGAGCGTCGGGTCGGCCGCCGTGTCGCCCGAAATGAGGAATGTTCCGCCCGCCTCCGGCTGGAAAAGAAAGGCGAGCGACGAGGAATGATGGCGGACCGCGAGCGGCCGCACCTCGCCGAATCCTTCGATCCGGAAGGCGCGGTCCGGAGGCACGGCCCGGAGCTCCGCCCGGGTCTTGTACTTCGGATCGCGCAGGCCGTAGAGGTCGAGCAGGCGGCCGCAGAAGTTCACGGTTTCCTCCGACCCGTAGACCCGGATCCTCCCGGAACGGAGCATCAGGCTGTGGAAGATCGAAGGCAGACCGTAGACATGGTCGGCGTGGATGTGGGTGACGAGGATGGCCCCGACGTCGGAGGGAAGGAACCCGAGCCTCTGGATCTTCTGGACCGCCGCGCCCGGCGCGTCGACGAGAAGGGTCGTCCCGCCGGCGCGCATCAGCAGGGCTGCGTTGTCCCTCTCGGCGAGAGAAAACGCGCCCCCCGTGCCCAGGAACGCGAGTTCGATCATGTCCGGATTCATTTATATAGTGAATTCGACCCCGAAAATCAAATCCCCGCCGAAATCGCCGTTGACAGAGGGCCGGGCTTGGGCTAAAACGTGCTTATGAAAAACGCGGAACTCCGGGTTTCTTCGCCCGGACGCCTGTGCCTCCTGGGCGAACATCAGGATTATTTCGGGCTGGCGATCATCGCCGGAGCGATCGATCTGCGGATCACGTTCAGCGGCCGGCGCCGCGCCGACCGAAGGTTCGTCATCAACCTTCCCGACATGGGGACGAAAGAGGAGTTCTCCTTCGACGGGGACATCCCCTACGAACAGAAACGGGATTACCTCAAGAGCGCCGTGAACATCCACCGCCGGGCGGGGCTCCCGATGACCGGCTGGGACGTCGAGGTCCGGGGCACGATCCCGATCAACGCCGGCACGTCCAGCTCCTCGGCCATGGTCGTCGCCTGGAACCGTTTTCTTCTCGAAGCGGCCGGAGACCCTCGCGCCCGCCGGCCCCACGACATCGCCGAACTGGGATACCTGACCGAAGTCGCCGAGTTCAAGGAGCCGGGCGGCAAGATGGATCACTATGCGTCGGCCCTCGGCGGTATTGTCTGGATCCGCTTCGACGATCCGATGAAACTCGACCAATTCGAAAATCCGCTCGGAACGTTCGTCCTGGCTAACTCTCTCCAGAAGAAAGACACCACGGGCACGCTGGGCTTCATCAAGAGCCACGTCCTCGAGGGGGCCGCCCGAGTGGCGAAGACGATCCCGGGATTCGGCCTGAAAAGCCCTCTGACGGCTGAGGTCCTGGCCGAGATCGAGAAGCTCCCCGTCGACAATTGCAGGCTGCTCAAGGGCACGCTCATGACCCGTGACGTGACCAAGGAGGGCGCCGCGCTGTTCCGGACGAAACCCTTCGACCATCGGAAATTCGGGGCCCTCTTGAACGCCCAGCACGCGATCCTCCGCGACCACCTCCGGATCTCGACCGAGAAAATCGACAAGATGATCGCCAATGCCCTTGACGCCGGCGCTTTTGGTGCTAAAATAAACGGCTCGGGCGGGGGCGGCTGCATGTTCGCCTACGCCCCGAACGCTCCCGAAAAGGTCGCCTCGGCGATCGCCGAAGCGGGCGGCCAGCCCTTCATCGTCCATATCGCCGAGGGCGTGAAGCGGGACATCTAGCCTGGAGGATAGGAAATGCTTGACGCCACGAGACTCCGCAAAGGGATGATCATAAAACGGGAGGACGGCCAGCTCTGGCGCGTCGTCGAAATGCAGCTCATCACCCCGGGGCGATGGAAGGCTATGGTCCAGACCAAGCTCCGCAGTCTGAAGGACAATACGGTCACGGATTACCGCTTCCGTTCGGAAGAACGCGTCGAACAGGCGTTCATAGACGAGACACCCATGGAATTCCTTTATCAGAGCGGCGACGACTATGTCTTCATGAACCAGACGACCTTCGACCAGGTCACGCTCTCGGCCGACGTCATCGGCGACGTCGTCAAGTACCTCGTGCCGAACGTCGTATACAGCGTCGAATCGTTCGAAGGCAAGCCGGCGAGCGTCGTGCCTCCGATCACCCTTGAATTGAAGGTCACCCACACCGAGCCCTTCATGAAAGGCGCCACGGCCTCGGCCTCTTACAAGCCCGCGACCCTCGAGAACGGCATGACGGTCATGGTCCCCCCGTTCATCAAGGAAGGCGACGTTCTGAAGATCGACACCCGGGACGACTCGTACCTCGAGCGGGTCTGAGTTCAGCGGATTGAAGCCGCGCTAAAAAGCCTGTTTGACCGAGGCGGTATTTCCGCAGGCGTCCTTGACCAGGATGGTGATCATCCTGTCCGACTTCGACTCCAGGGCGATCTTGAGCTTGAAGCTCTCCTGTTTCGAGTCGCAGATCCCGTCTTCGGGAAGGGCGATCCGCCATTCGTCGGGCCGGACGAGATAACGCACCTCGCGGATCGCGGAGAATCCGTCATCGGCCAGGAAGCTCAAGCTGAGCTCGTTGCCGCTCCTCGAAGCCTGAACGCTCTTGACCTGAGGAGGAGAGTTGTCGATGACCAGGGCGGGGGTGACTTTTTCAGCGGTCTTTTCCAGCCCCTGGGGATTCGAAGACCCGTCCGACGCCACCACCTTGAGGAAATAAACGCCGTCGGGGAAGTTCGTCGTGGCGAAGGTGAAGAGGTTTTCCGTCCAGCCGTTCTCGATCACGCGCCAGTCCTTCTCCCCTTCCTGCCGGAGCGAAATCGCGTAGCGGAGCGCGTCGCCGTTCTCGTCGTCGGCGTCCCACTGGATCGTCTGAAAGCCTTTGCGCTCCACTTTCTTGGGCATCGCGAAGCGCAGGCCGTCGTCTTTTTTCAGGGCAGCCTCCGGCGCCCTCGTCTCCAGGCCCTGGATGATCTCTTCCTGCTCGGGGAGCTTCAAAAAGACCTCGTTCGGGGCCAGGACGTCGAGGCGGGAGAAGGCCGGGGCGACGTTCGTCTGGAGATAATAGACGGCCGCTTTAGCGAGGATGGGAGCCTGCTTTCCTGAAACGGCCTTGAACAGCGCCCGGAACTGGAGATAGCGGGCTTTGGGGCTCAGGATCTGCTCGCCGGCCTTGTTTTGATAGGGAGGCGACCAATCGCTCCAGCTCGCGCCGGGCTCGTACGAGTTGCCGCTTCGCGTCTGGAATTGGACGAGCGCGCCCTGGGGCAGGTCGGCCTCCCAGCTCATCTTCCCCCAGGCCGAGAGGATTCGCGCGTCAAGAACCGGACCGACGTACGCGCCGTCCAGGCGCTGCTCGGGATAAGCGACGCTGAGCTCGACGGGATTGTTGGAAAGAATGTAGGTCTTCACGCCGGCCGGGTGGAGTTCATAGATCTGCTCGGAATTTTTCTGAAGGACGACCGTCGCCTTGTCGTCCTTGTCCAGGGCGACCAAGCGGCCTTTCGGCCCGGTCCCGAAATAGATACGCTTCTCGGGCTCGTTCCAGAACAAGCTGTAGATCATTTCCTCGGGCGACGACCAGAGGCGCGCCGCGACGCCGTTCGGAGCGATCCGGTAGAGGGCCCCGGGTTCCCTCGCGGCCGACACCGCCGACGGGGCGGGCTTGGCGGCCGGGCGCGCCGGCTGGGCGGCCTGAGCCGCCTGGCCCGCCGGAGCCGCGGCCGTGGCCGAAATGGAGATCATGACCTCCGCGTCGCGGCCGGCCGCCTGGACCGGGAGATCCTCCCGCCTCCCTCGGCTGGAGGATCCTCCGGCCGCGGCATAGATATTCCCGTCGAGGTCGAAGGCCAGGCTGCGGACTTCCTCATAGGGAGATTCGAAGACGACCGCCGCTTTCCCTCCCTTGCCGACCCGGTAGACGAGGCCGTTGCCTCCGCTCCCGGCGAGGATGTCGCCGTTCTTGTCCAGACGCAGGCAGAGGATGTGGTTCTCCTGGGCCTTGAAGATCATTATGCCCTCGCCCTGGGGCGTGATTTCATAGATGCCTCCGGCTTCTCCGACCGCTGCGATCAGGCGGCCGTCCTCCAGGAAATGCATGTCCCAGATGTACTTTTCACTGGGATCGAAATAATCGGCGATCTTCGTCGCAGCCGTGATCTTGTAGATCTTGCCGTTGGGCGAAGTTCCGGCGTAGAGGACGCCTTTCTTGTCCAAGGCCAGACACGTCACGTCCATCTCCGGGGCCTGAGCGTAGAGGTCGGCCTTGCCGTCCTTCGCGATCCGGTAAATGCGCCCGCCGTGGCCCGTGCCCAGATAGGCGATCCCTTCGGGAGTCATGAGGAAGGAGAGATAGAAATCCTCGGTCGGCCCGGCGATCCGGTCTTCGCGCGGCGCGAGCGTCAACCTGCCGTCGGACGCGAGGGAAATGCCCTCGAACCTGCCGCGGAGGAACTCGTCAAAGGACTGGAACGTCCACTTCTCGGGGACGACCGCCCAAGCGGCCGCGGCCGCGAGGAGGGCGAGGGTCAGCATCGCGATGGCTTTTTTGTTCATACCGTTTCTCCACATGGGGATCGCCGCCGGCTATTTCCGGATCTTGACCGGGATTGAAGCCAAGCCTTTGAAGAGATAAGGAAGAGGAATCTGATACTCGCCGAGGGTCGAGCTCGTCAGCTCGGTCGGCGCCGGCGACGCCGCCCGCGGCGAAGCGAACAGCGACTTCATCGACGGCGGGAGGTTGGGCATTTCCTCGCCGCGGAGGAAGAGGCCCGGCTTGGAGGCGATGATCTTGAAATAGATCCGGTTGTTCTTGCGCAGGTTGTTGAGGAGGCGGACGAGCTGATTCAAGCTCCGCGGGACGATGCCCTGAGATCGGTAGAGGCCCGCCTCCACCTGCTGCATCGAAACCGCATCTCCGACGAGCAGCTGGAACTCGGATCCCGCCGGCAGGTTGGGCGCCGTGAACGGCACGTCTTCGACGCGCGTCTCGCCGCGGAACGTCCGATAATAAACCTTGATGGCGATGGTTTCGCCGGGCGACGCTTCGTACTTGTCGAGCCAGACCCGTTCCAGCGAGGCGAACCGAGGCTGGTCCGCCGACTTCAGGCTCAGGTCGATGCGGTGGAAGCGGATGTCCTTGAATTCGTTGCTCTCCAGGAAAAAGATGACGGCCGTGATGAAATTGGCCGCGCCCTGGACGGACTCGTCGAAATTCCCCGAGTACATATCTTCGAGGTGGATGGCCTGAACGCTCGCGCCGGTGTCCACATAGAGGTCGGCTTGGAGGTCGAGCGTCAGGTCGCCCACGGACCGCTCCTCGCTCTGGAGGAGCGTCAGCAGAGACATGTTGACCAGCACCGGCGTCAGGATCGGGTCGGCCACGACCTTGAAGTTGAATTCCCTGAGGTCGGCGGCGTCGCTCGCCAGCCGGACGCGGAAAGGCACGAGATTGGGGAGCTTGCCGATTTCACCGAGCGCTCCGGCCGTCCGGTCCTGGGAGAACGTGCCGATGGTCGTCCCGGTCGCGGCCAGTTTGAAGGAGTTGTCGAGGGCGGGGACGACGGTGATGATCTTGGCTTTGGCCATGGCGTAGCTGACCGCGCCGAGGTTGTAGAGCGGATGGCCGAAGGCGAGAATCTTCGACCCCTTCACATAGGTGACCGTCCCGACGGCCGACAGGTCAAGGTCGCCGGTTACGAGCTGGAGCGTGACGGGATCGCCTTCGCGGAGAGACATGTCGGCAGCCGGCGGCGGTTCGACCGCTTGGGCTCCGCCTCCCGATTTGACCGGATAGAAACCCATCCGGCTGAAGAACGGCGTCACCCGGTCCATCACCCGGGCCGAGTAGCCGCCGAAAACCAGGGGGACCCGGAGCGGATTGAAGCCCTGGCCCGGGACGGCCCGGCTGTCGCGCACGGGGAACGCGTTCGGCTGGAGGGCGAACAGCTGTTCGAGCGAGAGCGAGGCCGTGAACGGGATCTCCGGCGGGAAGGACGGCGGCTCGCGTTTCGTCTTGTCCGAGGCGATCGCCAGCATTTCGCCGATGGGCGTGATGCCGGCGATCGCCTCCTTGGCATAGGGAAAGCTGAAGGCCACGGCGCCGATGAGCTTGCCGTCGACGTAGACGGGGCTCCCGCTCATGCCCGCGATGACGCCGGTCGATTCCAGGTTCTTCCCCTTGAGCCGGGCGATGATCACGTTTCTCTTGGGGCCGTTGTTGGCCAGGACGCCCAGGATGTCCGCTTCGAACTCTTCGATCCGGGACTCTTCGAAGACCGTTTTGCCTTTGCCCTTCTGCCCGGCCTTGACCTGGTCCAGGGGCAGGATCGCCGTTTGGGGCGCGGCGAAGGCCGCCAGGACGAGACCGAGAATCGCAATGCGTGCGAGCTTCATTTATTTAATGATCCCCAGGGCTTGGCCGGAGCGGCGGAAACAGGCGAGGATGTAATCCAGATCTTCGTCTTTGAGCGTCGCCGAATTACTCGTCCGGATGAGAGCCTGGTTCTTGGGAAGGGCATGGCCTCCTCGGCCCGGGTGAAGGCGCAGCATGTTTCGAAAAGATCCATAAACTCCTCCTCAGGAGAGCGAATCCGGCCCCCGGAATCCGGCGCCCCGCGCCAGGTTTGACCGTCCGGAGGCTTTAACATACAATGGCCTCTGCCCATGATCGCACTTGTCACCGGCGGCACGGGGTTCATCGGAACGCATCTCGTCGAACGGCTGCTCGGGCGCGGGACCGAGGTCTACGCCCTCGTCCGGGATCCGGCCCGCGCGCCGTTCGCCGGCAGGGCGGGCGTCCATATCCTCAAGGGCGATCTATTCCGCATCCCGGCTCTGCCGTCCAAACTGGACGCGGTCTTCCATCTCGCGGGATTGACCAAATCCCTGAAAACGGCTGATTATTATACTGTAAATCGTCAAGGAACGGCAAGCCTTCTTGATGCCCTGGCCGGGCGGGCGCTGTTCCCCAGGACCGTCGTCTTGTCCAGCCTGTCCGCCTGCGGCCCGTCCGACGGACGCCGGGGCCGCCGGGAGAGCGACCCTCCCGCTCCCGTCACTTCCTATGGAAAAAGCAAGCTCGGCGGCGAAGAAGAAGCCTTGGCTCGGCGCGATCGGTTTCCGGTGACCATTCTCCGCGTCGGCGCCGTCTACGGCCCCCGGGATACGGATTTTCTGAGCCTCTTCAAGCTCGTCAAGCACGGATGGATCCCCACCGTCGGCGCCGCTCACCGGCTGGTCAGCCTCTGCTATGTCAAGGACATCGTCCGGGCCCTGGAGCTCGCCGGCCGGGCGAACCTGGAGAGCGGAGAGATCCTGAACATCGGCGATCCCGTACCCCACACGTTCGAAGATATCGGCCTGGCCGCCGCCCGGGTGTTCGGCAAGTCGCCAAAAAAATTCGTCGTCTCGAAATCCCTGGCCTTCGGGGCTTCGTTCGCCCGGGAGATGCTCAGCGTCCTCACCCGGCGGCCGAACATCGTCAGCCGCGACAAGGTCCTCGAATATCTCCAGCCGGGCTGGGTCGCCGAGACCGATAACGCCCGGCTGAAGCTGTCCTTTGTCGCAGAGTATTCCCTCGACGAAGGCATCAGGGAGACGATCCGCTGGTATCAGGACGCCGGCTGGCTCTAGGGATGCACCAGACGCGCCGCTAAAAAACCCGGGCGTAGATCAGAGCCCGGGCGGAAAACCGGGTCGAGCTCTTGAGACACCAGCCGTCCTTCTCCGACGTGGCGAAGTACTTGATCCGCCCCTGGAGAACGTGCACCCCCCGCGTCGCCTTCGGGCTGACGGCGAAGCCGATCTCGAGCGGCTTTTTCATGTTCAGCATCGGCCGGCCGTTGACCTCGGTCACTTCCAGGTTCAGGTCCGACGCGGTGAAAAAATTTTTGGGAAAGACGAGGTTGGAGCCGGGGGTGAATTCGATGATGAAGGACGGCAGGGAATTGACCGTGTATCCCGATTTGACGGAGATCTTGAGGACGACCCGGCCTTCTTCTCCCCTGGCCACGCGAAGCGGCAAAATGGTCGCCTCAACCTTGATCGGCTCCTCTTGGGCCGGAGGGAGCGGCGCGGCGCAGACGGTGAGGATCGCCCCGGCCAGAAAGGCCGTTTTCCAAGAAGCCGCCTCGGAACGCCTGCGCATATACCCTAAGTTTAAGCGCGTCGCGCGCCCGTCGTCAAGACGGCGCGACCGATGACCGGCTCTTCCCTTTTGGGAATCTCTTTCATATAATGGGCCGGGGAAAGGCGGTACGCATGCGTGTTAGAACCATTATCACGGGGACGGGGCGCTACATCCCTCCGGATGTCGTCACGAATTTCGACCTCGAAAAGGTCATGAACACGACCGACGAATGGATCCAGCAGCGCTCCGGGATCCGGGAGCGCCATTACGCCACCGACGGCGTGGGAACCTCGGACCTGGGCGTCCAGGCCAGCCTCCGGGCGATCGAAAACGCGGGGATCGACAAGTCCGAGATCGACTTCATCATCGCCGCGACGATCTCCCCGGACCATTATTTTCCGGGCATCGGGGTTCTGCTCCAGGCCAAACTCGGCCTGTCGACGATCGGGGCGCTCGACGTCCGCAACCAGTGCAGCGGATTCATCTACGCCCTGTCCGTCGCCGACCAATATATTCGCGCCGGCACGTACAAGAAAATCCTTCTCTGCGCCGCGGAGGTCCAATCCCACAACCTCGACTATACCGACGAAGGCCGGGACATGGCCGTTCTGTTCGGAGACGGCGCGGCCGCGGTGATCCTCGAGCCCGGTCCCGCCGACGACGGCCGCGGAATTCTGTCGACCCACCTCTATGCCGACGGCCGGTCCTACGCCGACCTTTGGATGGAATATCCCAGCTCGGTCCACAAACCTTCCGTGCCGCCGGAGCGTTTCGGGACGGGGGGCTTCTATCCCCGCATGGACGGCAAGAACGTCTTCAAGAACGCCTCCGTACGCATGCCGGAAGCCGTCATGGCCGCCCTCCAGGCCAACGGCCTGACCGTCGACGACATCGCCCTGCTCATCCCCCACCAAGCCAACGACCGCATCTCGCAGATGGTCGCCCACAAGCTGGGAATTCCGATCGAGCGCGTCGCCCGCAATATCGACCGGCTGGGCAACACGACCGCGGCCTCCATCCCCATCGCCCTCGATGAAGCCGTCCGCGAAGGCCGGGTCAAGAGCGGGGACTATATCGCCATGACGTCCTTCGGATCCGGCTTCACCTGGGCTTCGGCCCTGGTTCGCTGGTGAGGCCGCCTTCCTTTTTCCTGGCACAAATATTGCTTTGGAATCGACCAGGAAGGTGGACATGAAACCCGCAGCCGCCGTCCATGAAGGGAAGAAGGGCGATTTTTCTCGGGGAATTGCATTTATCGAGAAATTTATGCTAGGATTCCGATTTCGGTTGAGGACTTTTAATATAAAATTGCTTTACAAGAGGAGGAGGATATGAGGAAAAAGCTCATCCCCGTCATGTTCGGCGTCTTCATCCTGGCCGGATTCGGCTGGCTCTCGTCCCAACAAAACGCGGAGGACGCCAAGTTCGCCAAGACGTTCGAAGCCTACATGGACGCCTATTGGAAATTCTTCCCGACCGCCGGGACGCTGGCCGGCTATTACAAATACAACGACAAGCTCGAGAGCCTCGTCGAATCGGACATCGAGGAGTATCTGAACGGCGTGGACAAGGTCAGTGCCGACCTGGTCAAGAAAGTCTCCCGGGATAAGCTCAGTCCCGAAGGCCAGATCGACTTCGACTTGCTCCGGGACATGATTGAGCTCAACCTCCTCCGCCTCGAGAAGATCGTCCCTCAACAGCTCAATCCCCTCTACTACAATGAGATCTTCCTGGAGAGCCTCCGCAGCCTTTTGACAAAGGAATTCGCGCCCCTCGACGCCCGACTGAAAAGCGCGACAGAGCGGGCCAAGGCGATTCCGGGACTGGTCAAATCGGCCAAAGAAGAGCTCAAGACTCCGCCCAAGGAATATACGGAAGAGGCCATCCGGAGATTCCCGGCCATCCTGGATTTTTATAAGGTCGAGGTCCCCAAGCTCATCGAATCCGCCGGCACCGAGGTCAAATCCAAGTTCCAGGCCGAATGGGGCAAGGTTGTCCTCGCCCTCGAAGATTATCAGAGATTCCTCCAGGGCGACCTCCTGGCCAAATCGACGGGCAACTTCAGGCTCGGCGAAGCTCACCAGCGCATCTTCCAGCTGACCTCCGGCGGCATGATCATGCTCACCGAGCTCGGGGCGCGGGCGACCGCGGACGCCAAGAACCTCCGCCGCGAGATGTTCCTAGCCTGCTCATCCTATTACAAAATCATGGATCCCAAGTTCGATTTGGAGAATTTGCCAGCCAACATCACCCAGGACCAGCTCTTCAACAACGTCATCCCGCACGTGTTAAACATGATCAAATCCAGTCAGCCGACGAAGGAGGAGTGGCTCAACAAGATCAAGGCTTCGGTCGAGGACGTCAAGGGCTTCATCGCTGCGAAAGGCCTTTTCGACGTACCTGAAACCATGCCCGCCGTCGAGACGACTCCCCCCCTGGACCGCAACGGCGTGTTGGCCAAGCTCGTCATGCCGATTCCCTATGACCGGGGCGGCTCCTACACGGTTCGGATCGATCCCTACCTGGACCGCCTCCCGGCCGACCAGGTCCAGTCGTTCCTGGACCAATACACGAATTACCTGATCCCCTATTGGACGATCCGCAACGTCTACCCCGGATCGTTCGTGCCGGCCGCCTTCACCATGAAGGACGCTTCGCTCATCCGGAAGCTGACGGCCAACCAGGCCCTGCTCCAGGGCTGGCCCCTGTATGTCCAGGATATGTTCGTCTATTCCGGATTCAACTTCTACGACATGAAACAGAGAATCATGGAGCTCAAGCTGAAGCTCGAGGCCCTGATGGATTTCCAGATCGACGTCAGCGTCCACGAGGGCAGCACGACCAAAGAACAGGCCATCCGGCTGATGACCGTCAACGGCTTCCAGAGCCAGGCCGAGGCGGAGCGCAAGTGGAACTCGATCGTGCTTTACCCCAACGAGGCCTCCTACGCCTACATCGGGTATCAGACGATCCTGGACATCGAAAAGGACTACAAGAACGGCAAGGGCGAAGCGTTCAGCAAGAAGGAATTCCTGAAGAAGCTGGTGAGCTTCGGACCCCTGCCCATGCGGGTTCTGAAGACGAAGATCGTTCCGTAAGCGGAACGGCCGTCAGGCCCGCCGGCCGGCTTCATGGCCCCGGCATAAGAAGAGCATAGGCAGATATGCTGAATTCAAGGCCGAAATCTTCGTCGTGCGCAAGATCCTTTCGTGAATTCGGTATGCGTACCTGTTTTTGCGAGGCTTTCGCCTTGATCCCGGAATGAGCCACCCGCCGGTTCTCGTCGACTCCCACGCTCATCTCGACATGGAGGACTTCGACCCCGACCGACCGGACGTCCTCCAGAGAGCCCGGCACGCCGGCATCGGCCCGATCCTCTGCCCCATCGATATCTCCAGCCGGCGGAGCCTCGATATCACCCTGGACCTTGCGGCCCGCGAGCCGGCCGTCCTGGCCGCGGCGGGCCTCCATCCCCATCAGGCCCGCCTTTTCTCCCCGGATATCGCGGCCGCCGTCGAAAGGCTCGCCGGCGCGAAGAAAATTGTGGCCGTCGGCGAGATCGGCCTCGATTTTCATTACGATTTCTCCTCTCCCGACGAGCAGCGGAAGGCGTTCCGCGAACAGCTCGCCTTGGCTCAGGCGGTGGATCTGCCGGTGATCATCCACAGCCGGAACGCCGGTCCGGAGGTCCTCCGGACGGTCCGGGAGGAGCGCTATGTTCGCGGCGGAGTTCTGCATTGCTTCACCGAAGACTGGGCCTGCGCCGAAGGCGCCCTCGACGCCGGGTTTTTCATCTCCTTCTCGGGCATCCTCACCTTCCCGAAGGCGGAGAGCCTCCGCCAGGTCGCGGCCCGGATTCCCTCCGACAGGCTTCTCGTCGAAACCGACGCGCCGTATCTCGCGCCCGTGCCTTACCGGGGGAAGCGCAACGAGCCGGCCTATCTCAGCGCGACCGCCGGCGTTCTAGCCGGCCTCCTCGACATGCCGCTCGACGGCTTCGCCGAGACGATCTCCCGCAACTTCCACGTTCTCTTCAATCGCAAATAGAAAAACTGGAGACGCGTCTTCGCTGCGCGGTGACGAGCGGCATCCCCCGAGCCTTTATTGAAAAAATCCCCCTTCAATGCTAAGATAGGCGGGCCATGAGCGACGCCTCCAAATCCATGCCGCTCAACGACATCTACCGGACCATCCAAAGCGACCTGGACGCCGTCGAGCGCTCACTCAAGGAACTCGGCGGCTCCTCCAATCCCCTCATCGCCGAAATCAACCGTTACCTCCTCGAAAAGAGCGGCAAACGCATCCGGCCGGCGCTGCTGATGCTCAGCGCGAAGCTGTGCGGCTACGAAGGCCATCACCACGTCTTCTGGTCGGCACTCGTCGAGATCATTCATACGGCCAGTCTGATCCACGACGACATCGTCGACAACTCGACGCTCCGGCGCGGCCAGGACACGGTCCACTCGCGCTGGGGGGCCAACATCACCGTGCTCCTCGGCGACTTCCTCTACATCCAGTCGATCGCCATGGCCCTCAAGACGAAGACCTACGACCTCATCGACATCCTGGCCGACGTCACCGCCCGGATGATCGAAGGGGAGCTCATCGAGTATTCGGTGAGCGGAAATCCCGAGCTGAGCGAGGATGTTTATCGGGAGATCATCGACAAGAAGACCGCCCAGCTGTTCGCCGACTCCTGCCGGATCGGGGCGCGCCTGGCCTCCGCCTCGCCGGAGGACACGCGCCGCCTCACGGAATTCGGGCGTTTGCTCGGGCTCGCCTTCCAGATCGTCGATGACCTGTTGGATTACACCGGCGATGCGGCCACCCTCGGCAAGCCCGTCCTGTCGGACATCCGCGAGGGCCGCGTCACGCTTCCGCTCATCCACGCCCTCCGCCAGACGGCGGGCGAATCCCGCGAGGACCTGCTGCGGGGCTACCGGGAGAGAGCCGGCGATCCGAAGGCGGCCGAAAAGATTCTGGCCGCCGTCGCCAAGACCGCCTCGCTGGACTATGCCTACGGCCAGGCGGCGTCCTGCATCGGCCAGGCCAAGGAGCTTCTCGCCGCGTTCGCGCCCGGCGAACACCGCGAGGCTTTGGAGCAGATCGCGGACCTGGTCCTGCGGAGAAAAAAATAGCATGATCGAGATCGAAATCAAGGTCCGCGCCGGCGACCTCAAGGTCCTCCGCGCCCGGCTCCTCGAGCTGGGAGCGGCCGTGCACCGCAAGCGGTACCGCGAAGCCAATACGCTGTACGATTTCCGGGACGGCGCGCTCTATCGGGAAAAGAAAGCCCTGCGGCTAAGGACGATCGGGCGCAAGGCGTATCTGACGTTCAAAGGAACGCCGCAGCCTTCCCGCCGGTTCAAGGTCCGCGAAGAATTCGAGACGGCGGTCGGCAACGGCCGGCAGGCCCGGCTCATTCTGAAAGCTCTGGGCTTCGTCCCCGTTTTTTCCTATGAAAAGCGCCGGACCATCCTTAAAAAGGGAACGCTCCAGATCTGCCTAGACGAATTCGCCGACGGGAATTTTCTCGAATTCGAGGGCGACCGGGAAAAGATCGTCCGCATCGCCAAGCTCTTGAAGATCCCCCGGACGGAATGGATCAAGTCGGATTACGTTCACATCTTGAAAAAGGCGGCCGCCGAGCGGGCCGGCCTTCACTCGTCGTCTTTGTCGCCGCCGATGGGTTCGTCGGGCAAATCCCCGTTGTAGTCGGGTCCGACCACGTCTTCGGATTCCGTTTCCTCGCCGGCTTCCTCGTCGCTTCCGGCCGCGCCGCCGGCCTCGTCCGCCTCTTCGGCGATGCCGGCGTCGACGCTGAGGACCTGTTCCTCGACTTCGGCCAGGTCTTCGCGCGCGGCCTTGAGGATCTCGTAATCGACCAGGCCGGTCTTCACCTCGATCTGGGCGATGCGGATGGGATTCTTGGATTTCGACTTGACCTTGACCTTGGACCCTTTCAAGATCTGTTTGGCCCGCTTGGACGCCAGGATCACGAACCGAAATTTGCTATCGATCTTGCCGTAAGTCTGCAACGGATGATGTCTCCTCGCACGCGGAATCGGAGAAAGGTCTTTAAGAATAGCAGAAATCGCCGGAAAATTCAACCCTTTTTCGGATTGAGTTTTGGGGCCGAATCCCATAAGATGAATTCTCCGCCGATGAAACAAGACGAAACCTTCCCTCCCGAGCGCCGGTCCCCCGTCCGCCGGACGCTGGCGAAGATGGAGATCGAAGACGCGGAACGAAAGCCCCGCCTGTGGGAGCGTCTCAAGGCCCGCTTTTCGCGCCGGCGGCGCCGTTCCCCGAAGGACTGACCGCGGGCGGGCTTCCCGCCTTTTTCGGCCCGCAGCGATAGAGAGGCAACCCCCGGATGCGGCCGATGAGGGCGAGTTCCGCCTCGGGGATCACTTTTTCGTCCACAAGCGTCCGGAACCGGTCCAGAGCCGTTTTTTCGTCGGGATAGAAATAGACCGGTCGGCCCAGCCTATTCAGGATAGAGAGCGCCTGGCGTAAGGTTTCCGGCCGGGTCCAGGTAAAGCGATATCCGGGAACGCCGGTATAGAGCCGGATCGTCCCGCTCAACTGATCGCAAAAAAGGACGGCGCCCGGGTCGAGCTTGGCGCTCACGGCCCGGCAGACGGCTTCTTCCCGGACGTTGCCGTAGGGATATTGGCCTTTGGCCTGGAAAAAGGGATAGGCTGCGCAGAGCGCGACGATCAGAAACGCCAGGCCGGGCAGCCGGTCGAAACGCCGGACGACGGCCAGAACGCCGAGACCATAAAGCACGCCCAAAAAAGGATAGGCCGGCAGGAGATAGCGGTCCTGCTGGATGGACTGGAACGCGTAAAAACCGAAGAAAGCGGCGTACGCCAGGAAGCAGGTCATGCCCGCCCGCCTGAGCGTCGGCCGGGCGATGGCGGTCCCCAGGCCGACGAGGATGAGGACGGCGCCCGGGAGACCGAAGGCAGCGACCGTGCTGCGCCCATAGAACGGAACGCCGATCGCGAAGTTCGCCCAGCTCATTCGGCTCTGGGTCAGAGGCTCGTAGACCAGGCGGAAGACCGTCCCGAAGAGGCGTTGCGTATAGAGGGCTAGAGGCAGGATGCCGAAAAGAAAGGCCCCCGCTAAAAATAGGGCAAGGTCTCCGAAGGCCTTCCGCCGCTTTCCCCTCCATCCAAGGCAAAGGAGATAGCCCATGGGAAGAGCTCCCATGACGTTGGAGTAGCGAACGACGAGGGAGAATCCGAAACACGCGCCGGCGAGGAACACGGCCCAGCGCCTGTCGTTCCCGATGTTCAGGAGGAGAAAAAACGCGCCGGCCGCGAGCAGAATCAGGGACGGGACATCGCTCATGATCTCGACGCTGTTCGAGAAGACGACGGGGTTGAACATCGTCGAGGCGGCCAAGACCAGCCCGAAGGCCGGGCCGGCCCGCTTCGCGCCGCCGTAGAAAAGAAGGACGAGAAGGGCGAGGCTCAAGCAGGGCAGCAGGAAAAACGCCGCCGCGCGCCCGGCCGCCTTCACCGGAAGATACAGCAGGAGGGACATGCCGGGAGGAAAGACGTTGTAGACGAGTCCCCGGCCCAAATCGGAGATATAGTATCCGTGGGGACTCAACAGGAAGATCGAGTCGGCCACGGGCGGCTTAGGCGCGTAGCTTCGGTAAATCTCCGCCGCCGACGGGTCGGAGAACTCCGTCCGCAGGAGGCCGTTATCGGCCATGAGCTCCGCCCCGTGGAGGTAGGCATACGAATCGCAGCCCGAAGCCGAGGTGGACCTCCGCGAAAAGACCTTCAGCTCGTAAGCACCCGCCAGGACAAGGAACAAGAGCACCGTGAAGACGGCCGCCGGATTCGAGCGGGGGAGAACGATGGGCGCCGCGACGGTAAAAAGGAGAAGGCCCAGGACGATCAGGACCAGCCAAAGGACTCCGGAGGCCTTGGAGACGGCCGTATCCGCGACGACGGCGGCCAGGGTTACGGGCCGGGAATAGAAGCGAAGCGGCGGCATGACCGCCTTGGGCGTGCGGGTTTCCGCCCAGCGGAAATCCAGGACCCCGCCCTCCTCCGATTTGGCGTACCGAAAGAGGAGACGATGATTCCCCCGAGACAAGGGGATCTCCTTGTCCACGGTCCCTCGCGGCTCGACGGCCCCCGTCTCGATCAGCACCGCTCCGTCGAGCGAAATCCGGGAGATTCCGGGCGAAGTCAAGGTGAATCGGTACGAGGAATCCTTGGGAGCGAAGATGTATCCGTCCCACTCGACGGAAAACGCGTCGCTTTCGGCGGACCTCCGGGAGAGCGCGTCCTCATCGAAATGAATGACGGAATCACGGACCGTCGAGGCCGGAGCGCCGCTCCAGGCGGGATTGTCGAAATAGCGGCCGACAAGGCCGTGAGCGGATGCCAGCCTTTTTGCGCCGATCAGGGCGACGAGCAGGGCCGCAAACACAATCGCGGCCAGGGCCATCCGCTTGCGGACGGCCGCTAAAACCTTCTCGAGCCATGAGGCCGCGGCCCGCTCGTACGGAGGCCACCTCTCGTTCAGAACGCCCGCCGCCGGGCCGAGCGCGGCCAGAAGAAGGAGCCCGACGGCGGCGAACAACACCTTCAAAAGGAGCACGGCACAGCCGAGACCCTTATCCCAGAGGATTGTGCCGCGGCTCGGCGGCCGGGGGTAGGCGCGAAGCCGGGGCCGGAGAAAGGACAAGCCGCCTCCCTTTTTCCAGCGTAAATCGAAGAGGGCCGCGCCGCCGGAATCGAAATACTTGATGAGGAGGCGATGGCTTCCTCGGGACAGAAAAACGTCCTTCCGGACGAACCCCGCGGCGTTCGAGCGGCCGTGGTCGAGACGGAGGACATCGTCGACGTAGACCCAGGAGCCGTCGTCGGAGCTGACCGAGAAGAGGTACATCCCGTCCCTCGGAGCGAAGATTGTTCCTTCCCAGAGAACGCTCGACAGGCCTCCCTGGCCGGTCCGTTCGGCCAGCTCGGTCTTCGAACGAACAAGGGCATCAGCGTCCACCGCCGTCGTCGCCGGAGGTCCCTCCCAGCCCGCGTTGGCGAAATAACGGGCGTTCAGGCCGTGCGCGGGCGAGAGGCTTTTCGCGCCGAGCATCATGAGGAAAAGGCCGGCGCAGACCGCGGCGAGGGGAACGAGCCGCTTCGGTCCGGCCGCGAGAAAGACGCGCCAACGCGCGCCGCCCCTGGCCCAAAGCGACCGCATCTTCGCGCAGAGGGCGGCCAGGCCGCGAGGAACCGCAAGGAGGAGGACGAGCCCGGCCAGGAGACTGATCCCGATCGCGACCGCCTCCAGGACAGACAGTACGGTATCGAAGAAAACCAGGCTGGAACCGGCGTCGCGGGGGTAGAGAGAAAGCCGCGGTCCCAGCCCCTTCGGGGAAGCCATTCGCCGGCCCTTAAAGACGAAGCATCCGCTTCCGCCGCCGTTGAAATACTTGAGGCGAATGCGGTGGCCGCCTTTCGTCAAAGCGATATCGCCGCCCGCCTCCTTGACCGGATGTTGGCCGCCGTTGTCGACGACGAGAGCGTCGTCGATAAAGATCCATGACCCGTCGTCGGAGCTGACGGAGAACCGATACGAGGCGTCTTTGGGGGCGAACAGGAATCCTTCCCAGACGGCGCTGGATGTCCCCGCATCTCCCGCTTTGGCGGTGAGGGCGTCATGGGAAAACGAGAGGGCCGGTTCTAGGCACGTCGAAACCGGAGGCCCGGCCCATTGGTCGTTCGGATAATAGCGGCCGAGGAGGCCGTGCTTCGGGGCGATGGCGCGGGCGCCGAGAAAGAGGATGAAGCTCGCGACAAAAACGGCCGCGGCGATCCCGGCTTTCCGCCGGGCGGCTCCGAAAAACCTCGGCCGCCGGGAAAGGCCGGCCGCGGTTGTCAGGTCCGTGTTCATTGGATGGACGTCCGAACGATGATTTGCGCGAGCTCAAACCCGCGGCGATATCTTATAGGCGGGACGGCCAAATTGCAATTCCTGCTATAATGGCCGCATGGATCGCGCGCTCAAGTCCCTGCGGATCGGGCCCCTCGAGATCGACGGCCCGGTCGTCCTGGCCGCCTTGGCCAGCTACAGCGACCTTCCCTATCGGCTGGTCTGCCGCTCGCTCTCGGCGCCCTATTGCGCGACCGAAGCCATGCTCGACCGCCAATTGCTCCTCGACGGAAAGCTCCGCAACCGCCTCGTGAGGCTCGACCCCGCCGACCACCCTATCGCCGGCCAGCTCATGGGATACGATCCTTCGGTCATGGCCCGGGCGGCGGTCGTCCTCCGCACTATGGGCTTCGATGTCATCGACCTCAACTTCGCTTGTCCCGTCAAGAAAGTCGTGGCCAAGAAGCGCGGCGGCTACCTCATGGACCGGCCGGACCTGGCCCTGGAGATCGTCCGGGCCGTGCGTGAGGCGGTGCCCGACTTCCCCCTCACCCTGAAGCTGCGCCGGTCCTTCCGCGAAGCGGACGCGACGAACGGCGCCTTCTGGAGGATCGCCGAGGGAGCGTTCGAGGCCGGCGCGGCGGCCCTCGCCGTCCACGCCAGAAGCGTCGAACAGAAATACCGGGGCCGGGCCGATTGGGGCTTTCTCGCGGAAGTGAAGCGGGTGTTTCCCGGCCGGACGATCCTCGGGTCCGGGGATATTCACGCCGCGCCGGACGCCCTGCGGATGATCGAGCAGACGGGCGTCGACGGGGTCCTCGCCGCGCGGGGAGCCATCGGCAATCCCTGGATCTTCCGCCAGGTGCGCGAGCTCGCCGCGGGCCGCGAACCGGCGCGGCCCGGCCTCGCGGAGCAGAGGGCCGTCATCGAGCGCCACCTCCGGCTGGCGAGCGACCTCTACGGGGCGCGGCGGGGCCTGCTCACCCTGCGGAATTTCGGCATCCATTATGCCCGCCTCCATCCCCACCCGGCCAAGGTCCGAATGGCCTTCATCGGCATCGCCGACGAGAGCGATTGGCGCTCGGTGATGGAGACCTGGTACGGCCCGCCGGCTTTATCGCCGTCCTGATTTCTGCTATCATGGACCGTCGCGCGCCCATGAAGACGATCATCTCGGCCAAGGACCTGACCAAGCGATTCGGCAAGCTCACCGCCGTCGACGGCATCTCCTTCGACATCGCCGAAGGGGAATGCTTCGGCTTTCTGGGGCCCAACGGCGCCGGCAAGACCTCCACCGTCCGGATGATCCACTGCGTCTCGCCCGTCACGTCCGGCACGCTCACCGTCGACGGCCTGCCCTGCTCCATCGACAACCGGGCCATCAAGAAGACGACCGGCGTCATCCCCCAGGAGATCACGCTCGACATCGACCTGACCGTCCGGGAGAACCTGATGGTCTTCTCCCGCTTTTTCGACATCCCGCGGCGCGAGGCGAGGAAACGGATCGAGGAGCTCATCAAGTTCGTCGAGCTCGAAGCCAAACGGGACTGCAAGATCGACCAGCTCTCGACCGGCATGAAGCGGCGCCTTCTCATCGCCCGGGCCTTGATCAACCAGCCGAAGCTCATCATCGCCGACGAACCGACGACCGGCCTGGATCCCCAAGCCCGGCACCTCATCTGGCAGCGCCTCCGGCAGCTCAAGTCCCAGGGCACGACGCTCATCCTGACGACGCAGTACATGGAAGAAGCCCAGCAGCTCTGCGACCGGATCGTCGTCATGCATCAGGGCAAGATCCTGAAAGAGGGAACGCCGCGGACCATGATCGAAGACGAGATCGGCAAGGACGTCGTCGAGATCCGCGTCGCCGCGGAGGAGGACGAAAAGCTCGTCGGGTCTCTCGCCGGATTCGCCTGCGGCCACGAGCGGGTCGGCGATACGCTCTATTTCTACTGCCGGGACGGCCGTGACCTCCAGAAGAAGCTTGTCGAGCTCGACCTCCACAACACCGTCTACCGGCCTGCGACGCTGGAAGACGTCTTCCTGAAGCTCACCGGACGGGGCCTGATCGAATGAACCTCTCCTACCGGAGCTACCACGTCTTCGTCCGCAACCTCGTCTCCTACAAGCGGTTCGTCGTGCCGACCTTCATCGCCAGCCTCGTCCAGCCCCTCTTCTACCTCATCACCTTCGGCATCGGGATGGGGGCCTACGTCGGGCTCTTCGGCGGAAAGCCGTATCTCTATTTCCTCGTCCCGGGCGTCCTGATGTCGGCCGTGAGCTTGTCGGCTTCCTACGAGTGCCTGTTCGGAACATTCGTCAAGATGATCCACGAGAAGCTCTACGACTCCCTGATCGCAACGCCCGTTTCGGCCGAAGACGCCGTCGCCGGGGATATCGCCTGGGGCGTTTTTCGGGGCATGATCAGCGGCACCCTGATGATGGTCGTGGCCATGGCCATGGGCGTTTTTCCCGTGTCCGTCCCGGCCGTCTTCCTCCTCCTCATCTGCATGGTCTTCGTCGGCGTCCTCTTCGGCTCGCTGGCGATGATCGTCACCTCGCTCGCCCCGAATTTCGACTTCTTCAACTATTACACCGAGCTTGTTCTGACGCCCATGCTCTTCTTCTCCGGCGTCTTCTTCCCCCTGGACAATTTTCCCGCCTGGATGAAAAGCTTCTCCAAGTTCCTCCCCCTCACGCCGGCGGTCTCGATCGCAAGGGCCGTCTTTTCGGGCGTCTACTCCTCCTCGCTCATCACGGACTTCCTCTATATCGTCGTCCTGGAAGTCATCGCTTTTTATGTCGGCGTGAAGCTGATGAAGCGGCGTCTGATCAAGTGACCCGATAATTATTTCAATTGGCGTGGCTTTGATTTATCCGCGGCATCCAGCCCAAGGGTCGTCCTGAGCGCAGCGAAGGATCTGTCCGGATTTCCCTCAGCCGTTCCCGGGCTCGCCGAGGCCGTCGTCCCGGGCCGCATCGTCCTCGTCGGCCGCCGCCTCTTCGGCCGGGCCGAGGATCTCCCGGGCGGCCGGCCCGGGGAGGGCCTCGACGCCTCTCAGCTTGCGCTCAATGGCCTTGGAGCGCACCCTGGCGCTGTCGATCACGTTGCCCGCTTCCTGGATCTTTTTCTGGACCTTGTCGATCACGTCTCCGAATTTCTTGAATTCCGTTTTCACCGCGGCCAGGAGGTTTCGAACCTCACTGGAGCGCTTCTCGATGGCCAGCGTGCGGAACCCCATCTGGAGGCTGTTCAAAAGGGCGGCCAGCGTCGTGGGACCGGCCACGTTGACCCTGTACTCCCCCTGGAGAACGGCCACGAGGCCCGGCCGGCGGAGGACCTCGGCATACAATCCCTCCGTGGACAGATAGAGGATCCCGAAGTCCGTCGTATGGGGCGCTTCGAGATACTTGTCGCGGATGTCCCGGGCCTCCATTTTGACCCTGGTTTCGAGCTGTCGGCCGGCCTCCTCGACCGCCGCCGGGTCGCCGCGGTCGGAGGCGTCCATCAACCGCTCGTAGTCCTCCTTGGGAAACTTGGCGTCGATGGGCAGCCAGACAACGGTGCCGTCGCGCTCGTCCCGCCCCGGCAGCTTCAGGGCGAACTCGACGCGCTCTCCGCTCCCGGGCTTGGTTTGGACGTTCTGCGCATACTGCTCCGGAGCGAGGATCTGCTCGAGGAGATTCCCGAGCTGCATCTCGCCCCACGTCCCCCGGACTTTGATATTGGTCAGGACTTTCTTGAGGTCGCCGACGCCGCTGGCCAGCGTCTGCATCTCGCCGAGCCCCTTGTGGACGAGCTCGAGCCGGTCGCTGACGATCTTGAACGATTCGCCGAGGCGGCGCTCGAGAGTCCCCGACAGCTTCTCGTCCACCGTCCGGCGCATCTCCTCGAGCTTGCCGGCGTTGTCCGTCTGGATCTGGTCGAGCTTCGTCTCTACGGTCGTCCGGAGCTGGTCGAGTTTGGTTTCGTTCGATTCGGTCAGCCGGCTCAGCTGTCCGGCGAACCCTTCGGCCTGTTGCTTTTGGAGGCCGACGAGATTCGTCATCTGGCTCCAGACCGTATCGTTCATCCCCTTGAGCGTCGCGCCCATTTCCCGGCGCAGCGAACTGGCCTGGCCGCTCGCCTCTTCCCGGCCGCGGGCGATCTCGTCGCGGAATTCGCGCTCTCCCCTCTCCTGGCCGCGCTCGATCGACTCCAGGCGCCGCCCGAGAGCGGCGACGTCGGCGCCCGAGGCGGGCTTGAGAACGACGGCCAGGAGAACGATCAAGACCAAGAGAAGGACGACCGCAAGGATGGTTAGGACAAGCGTCAGATTCATCTCGGATGCCTCCGCCGCACGATGGATGGCCCTCTTCGTTTCCGGGGCTCTCGAATCTAATATCCCTCAATCCGAACGGAATATCAAGGCGCCGCCCGCCGCACCCGGGCTTGAATGCCTGCAAGCCTCCGTGTAGAATACCGAGGTCAAGGGAGAATGATTTGCGTCAAAGGGAATGGAAATACGCGGTCGTTGCGCTCCTTTGTGCCGCCGGGCTCGGCCTCGCCTTGGCCCAGGACCGGGGGACGATCCCCGAACCCGTCAGGAAAGCGGTCCTCAAAAACTGCGCCGTCTCCGGCTGCCACAAGGGGGCGAACCCGGCGGCGCGATTGAACTTCGAACCGGACAAATTGCCCGGCTCCGCTGTCGATGTCCCCAGCCGTCAGCGGCCCGGCCTCAAGATCATCGATTCGGCCGCGCCGGAAACGAGCTATCTCCTGATGAAGATCCGCGGCGACAAGGACATCGGCGGCCGGCGCATGCCCCTCAACGGGACGCCTCTCAAGGACGCCGAATACAAGGCCTTTCACGACTGGATCCAGAGCCTGAAGGCGAAGTCGTGACGAGAAAGGCACGGCGGGAGGCTTCCTGACCGGACAAGACGCCGGCGCGAAACGATTTTTGGCTTCGCAAGGAGTTCGATCGTGAAGAAAAAATTCTGGCGCTGTTTCGTCTGCAATGATATCCATTACGGGCTCAAGCCGCCCGAGATCTGCCCGACGTGCAAAGTGAAGAACGCCTACGTCGAGATCGCCGCTTCGGAAGCGAAGGTCATCACGGGAGCGGCGGCCGAAGGGCCGTTCACCAGGGACCATTTCATCCGGGCGATCCGCGCCCTGGCCGAAGGACAGGAGTTCATGGTCAATCCGGACACGGGCCGCCTAGAGACGCTGTTCGACGGCGTCTTCAACAACGAGCAAAACCACGGCCTCAAATTCTGCCCGTGCCGGCTGAGGACGAAGGAATTCGACGAAGACCTGAAGATCGTCTGCCCCTGCAATTTCCTCATCCACGAAACGTACAAAGGCGTGGACAAGGGGGAATGCTGGTGCGGGATGTTCGTCAAGCGCTGATATTTCCAGAGGAGAGGTGACCCATGGCCAAACTGCTCATGTTTCACGGACGCGAGTGCCCCCACTGCCGGGCGATGATGCCCCTCGTGGAGCAACTTGAGAAGGAGACGGGATTGGTCCTCGAAAAGCATGAGGTCTGGCACGACGAGAAGAACGCCGACCTGATGAGGTCATACCGGCCCGTCCTGACGCCGCAATGCGGCGGACAGCTCCGGGTCCCGACGTTCCTGAACACGGAGACCAACGCCGCCGTCTGCGGCGAGATGCCGTACGACAAGCTCAAAGAGTGGGCCCGGAAATAGGAGCGGGCGGGATGCTGCAGATCCTGAACGAGGAGGGGCGGGTCCGCGAAGACCTCGAGCCGGCCCTGGCGCCGGACGATCTGAGAAGGATCTACGCGCTGATGGTCACGACCCGGGCCGCGGACGGAAAGGCCCTCAAGCTCCAGCGGCAGGGCCGTTTCGGCACGTACGCGTCCAACCTGGGCCATGAAGCCTGCCAGGTCGGGACGGCGTTTTTCCTCCGGAAGGAGGACTGGATCTTTCCCTACTTCCGGGATCTGGGCCTCTATCTCACCGCGGGCTATCCCCTCGCCTTTTACTTCCATTATTGGATGGGGAACGAGGCCGGATTGAAGACGCCCGAAGGCCTGAACTTATTCTCGTTTGCCATCCCCGTCGCGTCGCAGATCCTCCATGCCGTGGGCGCCGGGATGGCGGCCCGCTATAAAAAAATGCCTCTGGCCGTCGTCGCGACATTCGGCGACGGCGCGACCTCGGAGGGAGACTTTCACGAGGGGCTGAACTACGCAGGGGTCTTCAAGTCGCCGAACGTGTTCGTCTGCTACAACAACCAATGGGCGATCTCGACGCCGAGAGCGAAGCAGACGGCCTCGGAAACCATCGCTCAAAAGGCATTGGCCTACGGCTTCGCCGGGGTGTCCGTGGACGGGAACGACATCCTGGCCGTATTGTCGGCAGTCCGGGCCGCTCTGGACAAGGCCCGCGCCGGAGGGGGGGCCGACGCTCAACGCCTCGCTCGACGACGAGGACGAAGAGTTCATCGTCAAGAAATACTACAATATCGGGATCGCCGTGGACGTTCCCGACGGCCTGATCGTCCCCGTCGTCAAGATGGCCGACCAGAAATCGGTCTTCGACATCGCGGCGGAGATTAAAACTCTGGCCGAAGCGGCCCGGAACCGCTCGCTCGACCTGGCCGACCTCAAGGGCGGGACGTTCTCGATCACAAACGTCGGCGTGCTCGGCGGCGAAGGAGCGACGCCGATCATCAACTATCCCGAGGTGGCCATCCTGGCCACGATGAGGATCGCCGACCGGGCCCGGGCCGCCGGCGGCCGGGCGGTCGTCCGCACGACCCTTCCCCTTTGCCTCTCCTTCGACCATCGGGTCATCGACGGCGCGGAAGCGGCCCGCTTCGTGACCGACCTGAAAAAGGTCCTCGAGGATGGAGCGGCGCTCGAAACCGCGCTCGAGGCCGAAGGCTGAATGGCCTAAACGGGATTTTATCCGAACTCCCCCTCCCGTAGGGAACGCGGGATTGGGGTCAGGTCGATTCGGCTACTTCCTCCGGGCGTCCTTGCCCGCGTAGCTGGGCGGGACATAGTACAATGACGCTTTTTTCAGCTGCCTGACCTGAGCGATGATGTCTTCGAGGTCCGCCTCCCGGGCCAGGTCCGTTTCGTCGGACTTGACCACGAGCAGCGGCGTCGCTTGATAATTGAAGAAGAAATAATCATAGGCCTCGACGAGGTCCTGGAGGTATTTCTCCGAGATGTTCTTCTCCAGGGCGCTCCCCTCCTTGGCCAGCCGCCGGACGAGGGTTGGGACGGAGATCTGGAGGTAGATCACGAGGTCGGGCTTCGGGATGCGCTCCGACAGCACGCCGAAGATCTTTTCGTAGACGACCAGCTCGTCATCGGACAGAGTCTGGAAAGCGTAGATCTTGTCCTTTTCGAAGATATAGTCGCAGAAGATTCGTTCCTCGAAGAGGTCCCTCTGGACGAGGCGGGCCTGCTGGTGGTAGCGGTTGACGAGAAAGACGAGCTGGGAGAGGAAGGCGGCTCCTTCCTTTTCGTCATAGAAATCCTTCAGATAAGGGTTGTCCGTCTTGTCCAGGACGACCTTCCCCCCGAGTCTTTGGGCGAGCAGGCCGGCAAGCTTCGTCTTTCCGGACTTGAAGACGCCTTCGACGGCGATATGCTTGAACTCGATTTCGTGCTCTTCGGGCATGTGGATAAGCCTTGGAAAACGCTTATTTTATATCGGAAAAGAGGCGATGAGTCAACGTAAGGTTCGAGGGTGCCGCCCGGTGTTATAGAGTTCGTCCACCTCTTTTCGACACGAGGCGAAGGGGTATGCCGCTCGGAACCCGTCTGAGCGGCGAGCGGGCAGGGATCCGCGCAGCGGAGAGCGAGCCGCGAAGCCGAGCAGCCGGCTCCCTCGCCGGGCTTGAGCGCTGCGTGGTTCCAAGCGGCATCCCCCGAGCCATTCTAGATGTTTATCCGGATGGGCAGGATGACGGCCGTGATGCCTTTCCAGCGAAGCTCCTGCTGGATGGCGAAGGCCGTCTCGTTGTGCATGAGGCGATGGATGAGGCTCGGCTGGCGGAAGACGGATTGCCCGGCGAAGACGGTCGAATCCGGATATTTCTTGATGATCGACTCGATGAGGGTCGTGGCCGTCTCGACGATGTCCGTGCCCAGATCGAACTTGAAGCCGGCCGTATATCCCAGCCGGCGGGCGAGGCCGGCGTATTTCGCGAGCGCCTCCCTGGATGACGTCTTGAGGGCACCGACGGCCTCCGACCCGCGGAACGACCCGACGTCCACCTCGGCGACCGAGACGAAGATGAAATTCTTGTACAAACCGTGGAAGCTCCGGATGATGGAGAGGAAGGTGTGGACGCCGAATCCGTTGTAGCCGTTGACCAGCTGGATGGCCGTCGTCGACTTGGGGTCGGCCGGCTTCCGGTTGACCTCGCCCTTGGTCGGGATCGAAAGGAGCAGGTCGTCCATCTCCCGGACGCCGCTCCGGACCTTGTTGTAATGAGCCCGGGTCAAATAGCAGAGGCCGATGACGATGGAGGTGATGAGGAACGTCAGCCAGCCGCCCAGGGCGAATTTTTCGATCGAGGTGATGACGAGAATGGTCAGGCAGACGACGAGGCCGACGAGGTGGATGGGAAGGTACCGTTTCCATTTCGGCTCCGAAGCCCGATTCCTGACGAAAAAGCGGGACATGCCCAACTGGGACAGCGAGAACGTCAGGAAGACGTTGATCGAATACATGACGACCAGGGTCGTGATATGGCCTTTCGAATAGAGCAGAAGGAGGATCGCCGCCCCGCCCATGAGGACGACCCCGTTCTGGATGGTGAACCGGCTCGAGAGGGAGGCGAACCGGTGCGGGAACCAGTAATCCACGGCCATGTTGGCCATGACCCTGGGGCCGTCGACGAAGCCGGTCTGGGCCGCGACGAGGAGCAGCGCGCCCTCGGAAAAGATGGTGATCAGGGCTAGGACGCCCCCGATCTTCCATCCTCCGAAAACCTTGCCCGCTAGAACGGCGTTGAGGGTCTGGCCGTGAACCGGAGCGACGTTCAACAGCAGATAGCAGACGAGGATGCCGCCCGCCGTGATGGCCAGCGATGTCGCCAGGTAAACCATCGTCTTCTTACCGTTATTCACGCGGGGCTCGCGCAGGATCTGCATGCCGTTGGAGACGGCTTCGATCCCCGTATAAGTCCCACCTCCCATGGAAAAGGCTTTGAGGAAGAGGAGGATCATTCCGCCCGCGCCGAGCGTCGCCAATCCCGCCCTGAAATCTCCCCCGATCTTGTTCGTCACCGGCCCGATCTGAGGGATATGGGAGAGGATGCCGTAGCCGATCAAGAGGATGTGGCTGAGGACGAACACGACGAAGATGGGCGCGAGCATGGCTACGGATTCTTTAACCCCGCGCAGGTTCAGGACGATGAGCAGGAGGATCGCGCAGATGTCGAAGGGGACCTTGTAGGGTTGGGCGGCCGGCGGGAAAAAACTGAAAATCGCGTCGCCGCAGGAAACGATCGAAACCGTGATCGTCAGCATGTAGTCGACGAGCAGGGCGGCGCCGGAGACGACCCCCGCCTTCTCCCCGAGCGTATGGGTCGCGACGATGTAGCCTCCGCCGCCGTGGGGGAAGTATTCGATGATGCGCCTGTAAGCAGAGGATATGATGAGGACCGTCGCGGCCGTGCCCAGAGCTAGAAAGAGAGCTAGATAAGTGTGCGAACCGAGAGTCTTGAACGCTTCTTCGGGCCCGTAGGAGGAGGACGACAGCCCGTCCGCGCCCAGGCCGATCCAAGCCAGGATGGGGATCAAGGCCAGCTTGTGAAACAGCGTCGGGTCTTTGATATTCCGAGGCTTGCCGATGACCGTCTGCTTGATCTTGTCGGTCAGGGTCGCGCCGTTTTCGTCGCTCATGCTCGTTGTTCCTAAAATGCCTTACTAGAGTTGGTCATGGACTCAATCGACTAATAAGGGGGTGCGGTCAGGCGAGACGTTTGCGCTGGATGAAGCTCTTTTACCTCGTTCGGGAGGCTATTTTATCAAAAAATCGGTTGTCAAGCGAGCCGGCAAGACCTCTCGGGGCCGGTTCGAGCCAAGGTCAAATATTGATCCGGATGGGCAGGATGACGGCCGTGATCCCCTTCCAGCGCAGCTCCTGCTGGATGGCGAAGGCCGTTTCGTTATGGAGAAGGCGGTGGATCAGGCCGGGCTGCCGGAACACGGATTGCCCGGCGAAGACGACGGATTTGGGGAACTTTTTTGCGACCGTTTCGACCAGATCACTGGCCGTCTGGACGATATCCGTCCCCAGGTCGTATTTGAAATCGGCCGCGAAACCCAGCCTCCGAGCGAGGTCGACGTACCTGCGGAGCGAATCCCGCACGGAACCCTCCGCCTTGGAGACCGTCTCGGGATCCTTGAAGGTGCCGGTGTCGACCTCGGCTACCGAAACGAAGATGAAATTCTTGTAGAGGCCGGGAAAGCTGCGGATGACGGTCAAGAAGGTATGCACGCCGAATCCGTTGTAGCCGTTGACCAGCTGGATGGCGGTCTGGGACCGGGGATCCACTGGCTGGAGGTTAGCGGGGCCCTTGGTCGGAATCGTCAGGAGGAGGTCGTCCAGCTCCCGCACGCCGCCCCGGACCTTGTTGTAGTGAGTGCGCGTCAGATAGCAAAGAACGATGACGAAAAACGTAATGACGAAGGTCAGCCAACCGCCCAGGGCGAACTTTTCGACCGACGTGATGACCAGGATGGAGACGCACAGGACGAGGGCCAGGAGATGGATCGGAAGATATCTCCGCCAGTTCGGCTCCTTGGCCCGGTTCTTGATGAAAAAGCGGGACATGCCCAGCTGCGAGAGCGAAAAGGTCAGAAAGACGTTGATCGAATACATGACCACGAGAGTGGTGATGTTCCCTCCCGAGTACAGGAGGACGATGACCGCCGCGCCGCCCATGAGAAGAACGCCGTTCTGGATCGTGAAGCGATTGGATAGAGAGGCGAACCTGTGCGGAAACCAGTAATCAACGGCCATATTGGCCATGACCCGCGGACCGGCCAGAAATCCCGCCTGGGCCGCGACGAGGAGCAGTGCGCCCTCCGAAAAGATCGTGACGAGGGCGAGGACGCGGCCGATCTTCCAGCCGCCGAACACGCTGCCGGCGAGGACGGCGTTCAGGGTTTGCCCCTCGACCGGGGCGACCCGCAGCAGCAGATAGCAGACGAGGATGCCTCCGGCCGTCATGGCCAGGGAGGCCGCCAGATACGTCATCGTCCTCTTACCTGTCTGGGCGCGCGGCTCGCGCAGGATCTGCATGCTGTTCGACACCGCTTCGATCCCCGTATAGGTCCCGCCGCCCATGGAAAAGGCCTTCAGGAACAGCAGAACCATCCCTCCGGCTCCGAGCGTGGCCAGTCCCGTTCGGAAATCGCTCCCGATCTGCCGCGACACCGGGCCGATTTGAGGGATATGGGCGAGGATGCCGTAGCCGATCATCAGGACATGGGTCAGGACGAAGACGACGAAGATCGGGGCGAGGAAGGCGATGGACTCCTTGACGCCCCGAAGGTTCAAGACGACCAGAACGACGATCGCGAGGACGTCGAAGGGGATCTTGTAAGGCTGAGCCGAGGCCGGCAAGAAGCTGAAGACGGCGGCGCCGCAGCTGACGATCGAAACCGTGATCGTAAGGACGTAATCGACGAGCAGGGCCGCTCCGGAGACGACGCCCGCCTTCTCTCCGAGCGTATGGGTCGCCACGACATACCCACCGCCTCCGTGCGGGTAATATTCGATGATGCGCTTATAGGCCGAGGAGATGATGAGGACCGTCGCCGCCGTCGCCAGGGCCAGAAACAGCGCCAGGTACGTGTGGGAGCCGAGCATTTTGAACGCTTCCTCGGGCCCGTAGGAGGAGGACGACAGGCCGTCCGCGCCCAATCCGATCCAGGCCAGGACGGGGATCAGGGCCAGCTTGTGAAAGAGCGTCGGGTCCTTGATGTTCCGAGGCTTGCCGAACAGCGCCCGCTTGATCTTTTCGGAGGTAGTCTGGTCGTTCGTCTCTGGCATCGTAATCGCGCTCGGCCGAGCCGCCTCGCGGCGGCGCATTCCGGAATATATCCGCCCCATCCCCGCCTGTCAAGGCGGCCCGGTCGATTGACTATCTGCCGGGCCTGTGATATCCAATAGTGTCCTTATTTTCATTCAATCTCGATCAGACGGAGGCGACATATCATGCTGGGCTGGACGGGCAATATTCTAAGGGTCAACCTGACGACAAAAACCTATAAAAAAGAAGCCTACAGCGAGGAATTCGCCCAAACATGGGTCGGCGGCCGGGGCTTCGCCTCGAAAATCCTGTACGATGAACTCGAACCCGGCATCGACCCTCTCGGACCCGACAACAAGTTCATCGTCGCCCTCGGCCCGCTCGCCGGAATCCCGGCCCCCAATACCGGCAAAGCCGTCGTCGCCGCCAAATCGCCCCTGACCGGCTTCTACGGCGACGGCAACCTCGGCACGCGCGTTTCCGAACACCTCCGCAAAGCCGGCTACGACGCCCTGATCGTCGAAGGCAAGGCCGACCGGCCGACCATGCTCTATATCGAGGACGACAAGGTCGAGTTCCTTCCGGCCGGCGAAGTCTGGGGCCAAGGAACCTACGCCGCGAACGACTGGATCTACGGCAAATACGGCAAGGGCGTGGGCGTCCTCAACATCGGCCAGGGAGGCGAGAACCTCAACCGCTACGCCGTCGTCCGCAGCCTCGAAGGAAGGGCCGGCGGCCGGCCGGGCATGGGCGCGGTCATGGGCTCCAAACTCCTCAAAGCCGTCGTGGTCAAAGGCACCCGCCCCATCCCCCAGGCCGACGGGCCGGGCATGAAAGCGCTCGGCCAGGGGGATCTGAAGAAAGTCCAGCAGATCGACAAGGAGATGGGCTGGTCGGTCCAGAGCACGACCGGCGTCCTTTCCTTCTGCAACGAAGTGGCCGGCCTTCCCGTCCGCAACTTCCGCAAGACGCACCACCCGGACGCCTGGAAGATCGACGGCGAGCGCCTGAACAACGCCCGGATCGCCACCTACGGCTGTCCCAACTGCACCATGCGCTGCGGGATCACCATCCACGATAAGGAAGGCCGCGAGTCCGAACTCGATTATGAGAACATCGGGCTCCTCGGGGCGAACCTGGAGATCTTCGACCTGCCCCAAGTGGGTTCCCTGAATTACCTCTGCGACGAATACGGCCTGGACACGATGTCGGCCGGCTGTGTTCTCGGCTTCTACGCCGACGCGATCGACCACGGCGCGACCGACGGCGATTTCAAGTTCGGCGACGCCGAGCGGGCCAAAGAGCTGCTCCGCCTGGCCGCCCACCGTGAAGGCAAGGTCGGCAACCTCCTGGCCGACGGGTCGCTCCGCATGGCCCGCGCCTTCGGCCGCGGCTCGGAAGCCTACGCCATGCAGGTCAAAGGCCTCGAGGTCGCCGCCTACAACTGCAAGTTCATCCCGGGCCAGGCGCTGGCCTACGGCGTCGCGGCCATCGGCGCCCACCACCGGGAGGCTTGGATCATCACCTTCGAGATCAAGCACACGACCCGCGAATCCTACGGGCCGGAGAAGGCGGCCAAGGTCATCGAGCTCCAGCGCATCCGCGGCGGGATGTTCGAGTTCATCGTCGCCTGCCGCTTCCCCTGGATCGAGCTGGGCTGGAGCCTGGATAACTACCCCAAGTACTTCAAGGCCACCACCGGCTTGGACTGGACGCTGGACGATATGTGGACCAGAGCCGACCGGATTTACGCCCTGATCAAGCTCCATTTCCTGCGCGAGTTCCCGCGCGTGACCCGCCAGGCCGATTATCCGCCGGCCGTCTGGTTCGACCCGGCCAACGCAGATACCGACGGGCCCATCGCCGGAAAGCACCTCGAGGCGGACAAATACGACGGGCTTCTCCAGCACTATTACGACCAACGGGGATATGACAGGCGCGGAATCCCGACCAAGGCGACCCTGGAGAAGCTCGGATTGGGCCGGGAAGCGGCCGCAGCCGAGGCCTATGCCAAGTTGTCTTAAGGGAGCCGCGGCGAAGAAGCCATGAAGATCCAGGTCAAGATGATCGGACCGCTGATGTATGAGGCCGGCTTCAGCGAAAAGGAGATCGAGGTTCCGGCCGGGACGACGGCCGATTCGCTGATGGATTTGGTCAAGGTCTCGCGGCAGCGGCCCAAGATCGTCACCCGCAACGGCAAGGCCGTCGCTCCCGACGAGCCTCTGACCGAGGGCGACCGGATCGCCGTCTCCCCCATCTATTCCGGCGGATGAAAGACATCCTCGTCGACGGCGCGTGGCGGCCGGCCCGGAACCCGGCCGGTTCGTTCCAGGCCGTCAATCCCGTGGACGGCACCGATCTCCCGAGCGTTTTCCCCGTCTCGTCATTCTCCGACGTCGAAGACGCCCTCAGGGCCGCTCATCGGGCCGTCCCCGAATTGGCCAAAATGCCGCCCGAGACGATCGCCGAATTTCTGGACGGCTATGCAGCGGGCATCGAGGCCCGGGCCGAAGAGCTAATCGCTATCGCCCACCTCGAAACCGGCCTTCCCCAGGAGCCGCGCCTGAAATCGGTCGAGCTGCCCAGGACGGTGTTCCAGCTCCGCCAGGCGGCCGCGGCCGTCCGGAACCGCTCCTGGTGCCGGGCGACGATCGACACCAAAGCCGAAATCCGCTCCAAGTACGGCCCGCTCGGCGGGCCGGTGGCCGTCTTCGGCCCGAACAACTTTCCTTTCGCCTACAACGCCGCGGCCGGCACGGATTTCGCCTCCGCGGTCGCCGCCGGCAATCCCGTCATCGCCAAAGCCCACCCTTGCCATCCCGAAACGACGAGGATATTCGCCGAAATAGCGAACCGCGCCGCCGCCGCGCGCGGATTGCCGCCGGCGACGCTCCAGCTCATCTATCACATGGAGCCGGAAAGCGGTACCAGGTTCGTCGGCCACCCCCTCCTGGGCGCCGCGACATTCACCGGCAGCCGGCCGGCTGGACTGAGCCTTAAAGCGGCCGCCGACAAGGCCGGCAAGCCGATCTACATCGAAACCTCGAGCGTCAACCCGGTCTTCATCCTCCCCGGAGCCCTGGCCGAGCGCGGCTCCAAGATCGCCGGGGAGCTCTTCGATTCCTGCACGCTCGGAGGCGGCCAGTTCTGCACGAAGCCCGGGTTGATCATCATCGTCGAAGACGGGAACGGGCGAGCGTTCTTCGAATCGATCCGGAAGAGCTTCGAAGCCTCCTCCGCCGCCGTCCTCGTCGCCCGCAGCGTGCGCGACGGCATCCGGACCGGCCTGGAAACGATGACGCGGGCGGGGGCGGAGATCGCCGCGGGAGGCCGTCCCGTCGACGGGCCGGGCTTCCGGCATCAAAATACGCTTCTCCGGATTTCGGGGGATGTTTTTCTCGAGAATCCGAAAGATTTACAGCAGGAGGCGTTCGGCCCCGTTTCGCTGTGCCTCTTCGCTCGCGATGAGCGCCAGATGGAGGACATCGCCGCATCGCTCGAAGGCAACCTGACGGGGAGCATCTACAGCCATTCCCGCGGACTGGACGACGAGTGCTGCGAGCGGCTTGCGGCGCTCCTGCGGTTCAAAGTCGGCCGCTTCCTCAACGATAAAGTCCCGACCGGCGTCACGGTCACGGCGGCCATGGTCCATGGCGGCCCCTACCCCGCGGCCGGGCACCCCGGCTTCACGGCAGTCGGCTTTCCCGCGGCGATCGTTCGCTTCGCCGCGCTCCACGGCTACGACCGCGTCCGGCCCGACCGCCTCCCTCCGGAACTCCAGGACAGGAATCCGACGGGGGGGATGTGGCGCTTGATCGACGGGGAATGGACGCAACGGGATATCTGAGCCCCCGCCTATATTTTTCTTCTTTTAACCAGCAATTCGAGGGTCAGGTTTGCCTGCATGTTGGCCACGATGCCGACCCGCGGGGCCATCGGCGAGATCCCCGGCCGGGGCTCGCTGACCTCGTCCCCGCAAATATAGAGGTCCCCCACCCGCCTCTGCCGGATCTTGCTGTTTTCCCCGAATCCGGCGAGGCCGGACGCGGCGATGATCGGCCGCTCCGGATAGTGCGCAATCCAGGCCTCGATCAGCATCTGCTTCTGGTCGGCCCGGTCGAAGGCCTCGATCAGGAGATCGGCTTCGGCGAAGATCCGAGCCGCATTGGCCGCCGTGATCCGGCGGCGGATCCCGACATATTCCGAGAACGGATTGGCTTTTCTGAGGTTTGCCACGAGCGCCTCGACCTTGGGCATCCCGATCTGGGACCAGTGGTATTGCTGTCGGTTCAGATTGGTGATCTCGACCCGGTCGGAATCAACGATGATGAGCTTGCCGACCCCGGCCCGGGCCAGGGCCAGGGCGGCGTTCGAGCCTAATCCGCCGGCCCCGGCGATGCCGACGACGCTCGCCCGGAGGATGGGCAGGATGGCCGGATCGTGCCCGGCGAAGAATCTCTTCTCGAGGGCCTTCACGTCACCCCGCCAAGGAGAAAAAGCCGTCCGGGCATCGGCGTCTTGGCCGGGTCACTTTGTTCCTCCCCTCCTGATCGTGATACGGATTTCCTTCGGATCGGCCGGCACTCCGCGCAGCGCCCGGAGCATCCCCCCGATGGTTTCGATGAAGATCTTCCGGACGAACAGATTCATGGGCACCCGTTTCCCGTCGACGTCGAGGACGATATCGTTCGGATTCATGCGTCGGTCCTCCCTCTCGGAAAGAGTATTAGCACAGGACTCCCTTGAAGTCAAAATCGTGGGGTGAGACGCATCCGGCCTCTCCAAGCCGGGCCAACCGAATCCGGCCCGAGCGCACGAGGCGCGGCCCGCCAACCAACAGAGCGCCGCGAAACCTAAAGCCCCAGGTCCTGGTCGATCCCCTGCATCGCGGCAAGTGCGATCGAAATGAACTCGTCGAGCTCGAGGCCGAGGTTCCGGCACTGCTCGATCTCCTCCCGCCGCGCGCCGCGGGCGAAGCTCTTTTCCTTGTAGCGTCGTTTGATGAATTCGACATCGATGCTCTTGAGCTTCTTCTCCGGATGCATGAGAGCCGCGGCAATGATCAGGCCGGTCAGGGGGTCGATGGAGAAGATGGCCCAGTCCATGGCGCTCTCGCAGGGGACCTTGGCCGCGTGGGCTTCCACGGCGTGGATGACGGCCGGGTCGATCCCAAGCTCCTTCAGGATCTTGACCGTCTCCGTGGTGTGCAGCTCCGGGTTCTTCTCGGTCTTTTCGTAATCCAGGTCGTGGACGAGGCCGGCCAGCCCCCAGGGCTCCGGGTCGTGACCGAGCCGGGCGGCGGCGGCCTTCATACAGGCCTCCACGGCGAGGCAGTGCTTGACGAGGTTCTTGTTCTTCAGGTTCGTTTGGACCAGGTCCAAAGCCTCTTCTCTCTTCATCGTCGTTTCTCCTCCATCTTCATTTTTTGGGAGCCGGCTCGGGCGGAGCCGTTCCCTTCAGGAACAACAGCCCGCCCTTGCCCGTATCGGCGGAGAACGTCGCGATCACGACGTTGTCGCCGACGATCAGGGGGGCCGCCCGGACCTCTTCGCCGGCGTCGAAAAGACCGGCTTGAGCTCCCGTCGATTTCTTCAGCACGGCCAGAACCGGGGCCGCGGCCGCCGCGAAGATCTGCTCTCCGCCGACGGCCGGAGTGAACGGCGACCTCGCCTGGGAAATCCGCCACCAGTCGAGATTCCCGTTCTGTTTATCGAGGCAAAAAAGGATGTTGTTCGAGGTCGCGACATAAATCTTCCGCCCATCGAGCGCCGGGGCTGAGGCCGGAAGGCCGCCTGCTTTGACCGCCCAGAGCGGCTTGCGGGAGGCCAGATCCAGACAGTGGAATGTGCCTCCGGCCAGGCCGTAGAAGAGACGGTTCTGCTCGGTCAGGAGAGGTCCCTCGACGGCCGAGCCTACGGCCGCCGTCGCGACCCGGCGACCTTGGGCATCGATGTAATGGAGCGTGCCGTCGGCCGTCCCGAAGACGGCCAGCTTGTTCCAGAAAACCGGCGCGGTCCGGATCGCGCTTCCGGCTTTGAAGCGCCAGACCTCGGCGCCGTCTGCGGCGCTAAGGGCGAGGAGGTCCGTCCCGTCCGCGGTCAGGTAAATCTTTCCGGAATTCAGGACGGGGTCTCCGGAGAGCTTGGCCGGAACGGTCCTCGCCCACAGCTCCTTCCCCGCCGGGTCGTAACAGTGAAGGCCGTTGCCCCGGTCCGCGAAAACGAGGCGGTCGGAGCCGGCGGCGAGCAACGTGGCCGGAACGGCCTTTGCCTGCGCCGCCCAGAGGATCGCCTTCGCCGCCGGATCGACGGCGTAGACAGTCCCAGCCCTCGTCAGAAAGAAGATCTTTCCGGCCGAGACGCTCAAGCCTCCGAGGATGTCGACGTCGACGTCGAGACGGGCTTCGAGCTGGAGGGGCAATGGAAAACCGGGGGGAAGCGCCGGTTTACGAGCCGGGAAAAGGGCGCAGGCCGCCGCCGCGGCGAAACCGGCTCCCAGCGTCAGGATTCGGCCGAAGGCTGTCATGGTCTCGGAGAGACATCATAGCATGTTTTCTTTTGCCGTCTCAATCTTTACACCTTCGGGGGACGATGCTATCATCTCCCGCGGCGAACGATGGTCAACTATCTGTTGCTCTACAGGATCAAGAAAAAAGTCAAGACGATGCTGAAGGACAAGATCGCCATGGGCGAACTGGCCACGACCCCCAGCTCGTGCATCGATTGCCTGGCGACCGACCTGAGCTGGGAAATGTATTACATCCTCAAGGAAAAAGACGAGAGCTGATCAATCGGCGGAGTCTTTTTTCCCCGCCCGGATCTTGGCCTTCACGGATTCCCACCAGGCGATCCGCTTCTGGATGTCCTTCTCGAAGCCGAAGGCGCCGGGCTCGTAATATCTCCTCCCCCTGAGCTTCTCGGGGAGCGTCTCCATATCGGTCGTTCCGAACTCGAAGTCGTGGGCATAGGCATAGTCCCGGCCGTAGCCGATCTCCTTCATCAGCTTCATCACCGCGTTGCGGATCTGCGGCGGGACGGGCTCGTAGGGGCTCATCTCGACGTCCTTCATGACCTTGCCGAAGGCCGTGTACGCCCGGTTGCTCTTCGGGGCCGAGCCGAGATAGATCACGGCTTCGGCGAGGGCCAGCTCGCCCTCCGGCGTCCCCAGGAAATCGTAGGCTTCCTTGGCGTGAAGAGCGACGGCCAAGGCCTGAGGGTCGGCCAGACCGACGTCTTCCGACGCGAACCGGACCAGCCTCCGGGCGATATAGAGAGGATCCTCCCCGGCGGCCAGCATGCGCGCCAGCCAGTATAGAGAAGCGTCCACATCGCTGTTGCGGAGGCTCTTGTGCAGGGCGGAGATCAGGTTGAAGTGCTCTTCGCCGTCCTTGTCGTAGAGCAGCGTCCGCTTCTGGAGGGCTTCCTGGACAACGTCCGCCGTGATCGTCGCGGTCCGGGTCAGGTCGGCCGCGATTTCGAGGGTGTTGAGCGCCCTCCGGGCGTCGCCGTTGGCAAAATCGATGATCATCTTTCGGGCCGTCTCGTCCAGGGCCAGCGCTTTGGCCCCCAGCCCGTGCTCGCGGTCGGACAGAGCATCGTCCAGGATCCGGCCCAGAGCGGTTTCCGCCAGGGGGTTCAGGAGGAGGACTTTGGTCCGCGAGAGGAGGGGAGCGATCACCTCGAAGGACGGATTCTCGGTCGTCGACCCGAAGAGGATGATGTCTCCCCGTTCGACGTACGGCAGGAAGGCGCCCTGCTGGGCTTTGTTGAAGCGGTGGATCTCGTCGATGAAGATGATCATCGGCTTGCCGTAGAGCTTTCGGTGGCTCTCGGCCTTGGCCATGACCTCCTTGACCTCCTTGATGCCGGACAGGACCGCGCTGAAGAACGTATAGGGCAGGTCGAAATGCCTGGCCAGCATATAGGCCAGCGTCGTCTTTCCCGAGCCCGGGGGTCCCCAGAAGATCAAGGAAACCAGCTTGCCGCTCTCGATGAGCTGGCCGAGGATCTTGCCTTTGCCGAGGAGGTGCTCCTGGCCGTAGAGGCGGTCGAAGTCCCGCGGCCGCATCCGTTCGGCCAGGGGGATGTGCGTGCCGCTCGCTTTCATGCCCGCATTATACCAAAAAAAGGGAGCGTCTTGACCTCGAACGGGCGGGCATGCTAACTTAAACGATGCCTTTGGCAGGATCCGATGGCGACCCCGAAAACCCTCGACAAACTCTTCTATAAAATCGACGAAGTCAGCCGTCTGGTCAAACTCGACAAAGAGACGATCGAACGCTGGGAGAAGGAATTCCCGTTTATCCAGCCGGGAACGACCGGAAGCGGGCAGAAGATCTTCCGGGCCAAGGACGTCGAGATGATCCGCCGCATCAAGGAGCTGTTGGACACGAAGAGCGTCACCCTGGCCGGGGCCAGGCGCCGGATCGAGGACGAGTTCGGCCTCAAGCCGGCGCCCGCCGTCCACCCCGATCATCTCATCAAGACCCTCTGGCAGGTTCGCGACCAGCTCCAAGACCTCTCCCGGACGCTCGAAAAGCGCCAAAAAAAAACCTGAAACGAGCCCCGTTTTCTGCTATAATTCGCCTCTTCTTTGTCGGGACGTGGCGCAGCCTGGTAGCGCACATGCTTGGGGTGCATGGGGTCGTCGGTTCAAATCCGACCGTCCCGACCATCTTCGCATTCGAGGTTCATCGATGGACAAGATCACGGAACAAAAGGCCGCCGAGGACTTGAAAGGCCGGGCCCTGAAGCTGGCCGATTTGGCTTCGTTTCAAGCGGGGGCCATCGTCAGCCGGGAGATCCTCCGCAAGAAAACCGGCACGGTCACGGTCTTCGCCTTCGACGACGCCGAAGAGTTGAGCGAGCACACCGCTCCCTTCGACGCCCTCGTCTTCGGGCTGAAAGGAAAGGCCGATATCCGCATCTCCGGAAAGACGCACCGCCTCCAGGCCGGCGAGATGATCATCATGCCGGCCGGCGAGCCGCATGGCCTCAAGGCCGTCGGCCGATTCAAGATGGCCCTGGTCATGATCCGGTCCTGAGCGCGCCGGCCTCGATGGCGACGAAACCCCTCATCCTCCTGACCAACGACGACGGCTTCTTCGCCGAAGGCATCCAGGCCCTCTACCGGGAGCTGAAGAGAATCGGCCGCCTGTTCATCGTCGCTCCGGACAGGGAGAAGAGCGCCAGCTCGATGTCGCTGTCGCTCCGCCAGCCGCTGCGCGTCCAGCGCATCAAGCCCGGCATCTACAGCGTCGAGGGGACGCCCGCCGACTGCATCTATCTGGCCATGAAGTTCCTTCCCCGGACGCCCGACCTGATCGTCTCGGGCATGAACCCCGGGCCCAACCTCGGCCAGCAGGATGTGTCCTACTCCGGCACGGTCTCGGCGGCGGTCCAGGGGACGTTCTTCCAGGTGCCGTCCGCGGCCTTTTCCCTCATCGCCGACGGGGACGGGGATTTCCATTTCCGCGAGGCGGCGCGCATCGTCCGCGGTCTGGTTCAATTCCTCCTCCAGCACCGGCTCCCAGAAGGGATCACTCTGAACGTCAACATCCCCCCTCCCCCCATCCGGGGCTTGAAAGTGACCAAGATCGGGATCAAGCGCTACGAGCCCGATATCATCGAAAAGAAGGATCCGCGCGAGAATTCTTACTATTGGATCGGCCGCGGGAACCCGCGGATCGTCGGCGGCGACGAGACCGACGTGCGGGCGGCCCAGAAGGGATACATCGCGGTCACCCCCCTCCGCATCGACCTCACGGACTACGAGGCCATGCGCCTTCCCCTCATGAAAAAGCTGGCCCGGGCCGCCGCTTCGAAATAGTCGCCTTCAGTCCTTTTTCTTCCGGTGTTTGAAAAATTCGTAGACGACCGGGACGAGCGAGATGAGGATGATGGCGATGATGACCAGGGAGAAGTTCTTCTTCACGAAGGGGATGTTGCCGAAGAAATAGCCGCCGAAGGAGAACAGCGCCACCCAGGCCACCCCGCCGATGACGTTGTAGCTGAGAAACCGCACGTACGTCATCCGCCCGATCCCGGCCACGAACGGAGCGAACGTCCGGACGATGGGCACGAACCGGGCGATGATGATCGTCTCGGCCCCGTATTTCTCGTAGAATTGATGGGTCCGGTCGAGATACTGCTTCTTGAAGATGCGGGAGTTCTCTTTCTGAAAGACCTTGGGGCCGATGATCTTCCCCACCCAGTAATTCACGGTGTCGCCGAGGACGGCGGCCGCGGCGATGAGGAGGAAGAGGACGACCACGTTCAAGTCGCCCCGGGCGGCGAACGCCCCGGCGGCGAAGATCAGCGAATCGCCGGGGAGGAACGGCGTCACGACCAGTCCCGTCTCGCAGAAGATGACGACAAAGAGGATGAGATAGGTCCACAGGCCGTAGGCCTGGATCAGCTCGCTGAGGTGGACGTCCAGGTGAAGGACGAAATCGACGACGCTTTTAATGAATTCCATCAACGCTCCTCGTCTCCGGTGAAACAGGCTTATATACTACCCGCCGCCGGTCTGTCAATGCTAAAATGAGACGTCCCCCGATGAACCGCCGAATCGCCAGGATCGAACGGGCCCTCGAAGCCCTGGAGCCGCTCGAGGCAGCCTGCACGCTGTGCCCGCGGGAATGCCGGGTCGACCGGAGGCGGGAGAAGACCGGGATCTGCCGGAGCGGAATGCGCGCCGCGGTTTCGAGCGCCCTCCTCCACTTCGGCGAAGAGCCGGCTCTCAGCGGCTCCCAGGACGGTCCGGGGCCCGGCTTCGGCGAGGAGGCCCGGCGGCGCGGCTCGGGCACGATCTTTTTCACCGGATGCAACCTGAAATGCTTGTTCTGCCAGAACTACCAGATCAGCTGGCTCGGTCGAGGGAAGGAGCTCGGCAACGAGGAGCTGGCCGACCGCATGATCGACCTCCAGGCCCGAGGCGCCTACAACATCAACCTCGTCTCGCCGACCCACGTCCTCGTACCGATCCTCAAAGCTCTGCGCATCGCCTACGGCCGCGGCCTGCGCATCCCCCTCGTGTATAACTCGAACGGCTACGAGAAAGCGGAGATCGTGGAAAAGCTGGCGGGGATCGTCGACGTCTTTCTCCCCGACCTGAAATACCGTTCGTCGCGCGTGTCGCGCCGATATTCCGCGGCCGCCGATTATTTCCGCCAAGCCGGGCCGGCGATCCAGGAGATGTTCCTCCAGCAGCCCGATCTCGTCCTGGACGAGGCCGGTGTCGCCCGCCGGGGATTGATCATCCGGCATCTCATCCTCCCCGGCCATACCGACGATTCCCTGGCCGTCCTGGAATGGATCGCCCAAGCGCTGCCGGTTACGACGGCCCTCAGCCTGATGAGCCAGTACCGGCCCTGCTATTTGGCGCCCGAGGACATCCGGCGGTCGCTGTCGAACGAAGAATACCGCCGAGTGGTGGACGGGGCGAGACGGCTCGGATTCGAGAACTGTTTCATCCAGCCGGAGCTCTTCCTCCCGGACGAGCATCTCGTCCCGGATTTCGACCGCCCCGAACCATTCCGCTGGAAGAAGTGACGCGCCTGCCGTCCTTCGGCGGGCGGCATAGCCGCGGGGCCCTGTCAGCGCTTCCCCGTCTCGTACACGACCGGCTTGGGGAGCTGGCTTTCGGAAAATCCCAGGTTCAGCGCGAGATCCTTCAGCTTGGCCTGGATCAACTGGAGGTTCTCCGGCCCCATCCGGAGGAGGTGCTTCTGGGCCGGATTCAGCTCTTCGAGCTTCGGGTCGGTCATCGCGTAGCTCATGATCTTTTTCTCGAGGACGATGGGGCCTTCGACGACGGGCGTCCGGAGGACCTCGACGACCGCCCGGAGCATCGTCTGGTGAAAGTCGTCCTTGGGATACCCCAGCTCGCGGTACGCCTGTTGAAAAAGGGGCTTGAACGCGGCATACAGCCGGGCGCATCCGGCCGTGCTGACCGAATCGAAGACGTCGGCCACGATGTTGTACCGGTCATATCCGGAGGGGTCGAGGATCGTCTGCCCCTCCTTGACCGCCGTCTTGAACGGGCCCGCCAGGCTGAAGAAATCCGCTTGGGGCCGCGGGCTCTGGCCGTTGGCGATATTATCCACCCCCGCGACGAACTTGCGGATGAGCTCCCTGGTTTTCAGCCATTGGGCGAACGTCGGATTGGAGGACAAGTCGGCGAGCAGTTTCCGGACGGGATCGTCGCTCTTGTCCAGGTCCACGTTCAGCGCCGGCACATCCATCCCATCCTTGACGGCCGCCTTGTCCCCGGCCGGCTTCGGCGCCGGCGGGGCGGGCTCTGCCCCGCCCCCGGTCCGGTCTTTACCGGCGATGAAAAAGTAGTAGGCGGCGACGGCGACGATCAGGATCAAGACGACGATAATCCCGGTCCGGATAATTTTCTTGTTTTCGTCCATGATGCCTCTTTTCCCCTTACTTGACTTTGTTGAGGGCGATGTTGCCGTCGAGCGCCGTCACCGAGACGGATGCCGCGTCGGCCGCGGCGCCGATCTTCGCGCTGACCTTTTTGGCCGGGAGCGGCTGGCCGAGCTCGAATTCGGCCGTGACGGAGCCGTTTCCGGCCGAGGCCTCGATCCGCGCGTTCGCCTCGGGCTGGAGGTAGAGGGTGACCGGACCTTCCTTGACGTGAATCCGGATGGAGTCATCCGGCCTCAGGTCGAGCACCTCGGCTTCGACCGTCCCGCTGCCGAGCGAGAGGTCGAGCGAACCTGAGACGTTCTCGACCTTGATGTCTCCGTCTTCGAGGTCCGCCTGGATGCGGCCGTAGAGGTCGGCGATGAGGATGCTGCCGTCCCGGCTGCGGACGTCCCGCAGGTCCACCGAACGCGGGACATGGACCGTGAAATGGACGGTTCGGATTTCGTCTTCGCGGCCCGAAATCCGGTTCCGGATCTTGACGTAATTCTCAATTTTGTCGACTTCGATCTCCGGCGTCGAGGATCCGCCCCCCCATCCCGAGAACCACGTCCGCCGGCCGTAAGCCCGGTTCCAGTCGTCCTCGGCCGTGATCTCCACCTCGTTCCGGTCCCAGCCGCGGATTTCGATATCTCCGTTATAATTCTCCAAGGAGACCGCTCCGCCCGGCTCCAGAGCCACCACCTGATGGAACTCGTTGCGGGGCTGCTCGCTCCCGGAGTCCGGAAGGTAGATGGGGATGAAGCAGGCCGCCGAGGCCAGGACCACGGCCAGAGCGGCAATGCCAAGCGTCGTCGTTTTTCTCATAGGTTTCCTCCCCGCCGTCCGCTCAGGCCGGAAAGCGCGTCTTGTTCCTTGTCATCGTTTCGATGCGCCGAGGGCGAACGACCCGACGTTGAAAACCTGAACGCGGCTGTTCGTCCGTTCCACGACGTAGATCGCTCCCCCATCGTCGATGGCGATGCCGCACGGACGATCGAGCATCCCCAAGTCCAGCCCCTTGGCGCCCCAGGAGCAGACGAGCTTGCCCTGCCCGTCGAATTTCTGGATGCGGTGGTTGTCCGTATCGGCGACATAGACGGAGCCGGCGGCATCGACCGCGAGGCCGAGGGGATTGTTGAACTGCCCCTCCCCCGTGCCCTGCTGGCCCCAGCCGGCGACCCAGGCGCCGTCCGCCGTGAATCGCTGGACGCGCTCGCTGTCGAGGACGAAGACGTCGCCCGCCGCGCTCACCGCCACCGCCCGCGGCGACAGGAAATGGCCGTTCTCCGAGCCCGCGCCGCCCCAGGTTTTGAGCAAGCTGCCCCGCGACGTGTGTTTCTTGATCCTGCTGTTGCCGGAATCCACGATATAGAGATCGCCCTTGGCGTCGGCCGCGATCCCCGTCGGGGTGTTGAATTCCATATCGCCCGCCCCGAAATCCCCCCAGCGGAGCTCGAGCCGTCCCGACCGGTTCAGCGTCCAGACGGCGTGGGACTCGGAATCCGTGATATAGACGTTTCCCTGACCGTCCACGGCCAAGCCGCCGGGCCGGACGAGGGCTTTGAGCTCCGGAGCGGCGGCCCAGTCCGCGGCTGCCGGCTCGCCCGAAGAAGAAAAAACCTTGACCTTTTCCGGGCTTTCGTCGGCGACAAGCACCCGGCCGCTCTTGTCCACGGCGATGGCCGCCGGCCGGATGAGCAGGGAGCTCTCCGGATCGCCCCATTTCCTGGACGGGGCGTAGCTCGTCCCGACCAGCCGATGGGCGACGACGTGAGCCGCGTCGCCCTCGGCGACTTTCAGCCGGATCTCCCAATCGGCATAGAATTCCTTGACGAGCCTGATCGTGTGCTCCCCGACGGAAATCTCGGGCAATTCGAGGTTCGTCACTTTGCCGATGTCCCGGCCGTCCAGGAAGATCCTGGCGCCCGGAGGATCGGAAGCGATCGTCATCTTGGGCGTCCGGTATTCCAGGCGGTATTCCTTCCTCGTTGCCTTCTCGGACAGGACGAGCTCCTCGCGGACGGGCGCGTAGCCTTCCTTCTCGATTTCGACCAGGGCCTTGGACGATTCCGTCTTGTAGGCGGCCGGGCTCAAGCCGAGGTCCCTTCCGTCGACCTTGACCTTCGCTCCCGCCGGGACCGTGACGACTTCGAGCGCATATTCGACCGTAAGCCCGAGAAAGCCCATTTCGGCCTGCTTCAAGAGGCCGACGATCTTGGCATCGTAGATATTCTTCGTCAGCTCCTTGGCCAAGGGGACGTCGACCTCGAACATGTTCCGGAATTCCATGCGGGCGGCCGCGTCATCCCCCCCGCCGGCCTGGGCCATGCCTTTGAGTAGGAAAATCTCCGCCGTCATCCGCAATTGCCTGTCCCGGTCCGCGATCCGGAGGGTGCGGGCCGAGAGGGGCGAGAGGAGCGTCACAGCCTCGTCGAACTTGCGCTCCTCGCGGATGAGGATCCGGCATTTTTCGAGCTGGAGTTCGAGGTCCGCGAGGAGCTCCGTCTGCGCCTTGTCGACGGGCGCGACCGGCTCCTTGGCGGCCTCCGCTTTTTCCTCTTTCGCCGGCGCTTCCTTGGCTTTCTCCACCTTGACCGGCGGTGGGACGGGCTTTTCCTCGACCACCGTGACGAGCATCTCGTGGATGAAGCCGGAAAGGCGGCGGCCTTCCAGGTCGAGCGTCACCTTGTACCATTCGCCCTGTTTCGCTTCGACCTGGAGGATCATGTCGAGGGGGAGCTTGGCGATCGTCCTGGCTCCGATCTCCGGCGTCTCCTTCAAATTCGCGTCTTCGGTGTTGACTTTGACCTTGACGAGAGCGGACGCGGACATCAGCGCCAGGAGGAGACAGAAGATCCCGACTCCCCATTTCGTCCCGGCCATGTGCGATCTCCTCATGAATCCGCCTTCCATCGGTCCGCTCGACCTCGTTTATTCCTTGTAGAGAGCGTCGATGAGAGTCTTGTACTTCTCCTCGACCTTGTTGCGCTTGACCTTGAGCGTCGGCGTGAGCTCCTCCTTCTCGATCTCGAAGTCCTTTTCGAGGAGGATAATCTTCTTGATTTTTTCGTAAGGAGCCAGGTTCGGCGTGCAGCGGTCGATTTCTTCGAGAAGGAAGGCCTTGATCTCGTCCTTGCCGATGAGGTCCGGAGCGCCGTGATACGCGATCGCATTCAGCTTCGCGTATTCGCCGAGCTTGTCCAGGTCGGGAACGACGACGGCCGAAACGAATTTCCGCCGGGCTCCGATCACGACGACGTTCGTGATGTAGGGATTCCGCTTGAGCGTGTTCTCGATGGGTTGGGGCGCGATATTCTTCCCGCCGGCCGTGATGATCAAGTCCTTCTTCCGGTCGGTAATGACCAGGTATCCGTCCTCGTCCAGCCGCCCGATGTCTCCGGTATGGAACCAGCCGTCTGCGTCGAAGACCTCCCGCGTCTCCTCCGGTTTCTTATGATACCCCTTCATCACGTTCGGCCCCTTGACCAGGATCTCCCCGTCTTCCGCGATCTTGACCTGAATGCCGGGGATGGGCCGGCCGACGGTGCCGAACCTCATGGCCTCGAACGTGTTCACGGCGATGACCGGCGCCGTCTCGGTCAGGCCGTAGCCTTCGAGGACGACCAGGCCGATGGCATGGAAGAATTCGGCGATATCCTTGCTCAAGGGCGCGCCGCCGGAGACGAAAAACCGGACGCGGCCGCCCGTCTTTTCCAGGACCTTGGAATAGACCAGCTTGCGGGCCAAGGCTCTTTTAAAACGCAGAAAGCCGGAAACCTTCCGCCCGCTGAGGGCCCGGCGGCTGGACTCGATGCCCGTCCCGATCCCCCAGAAGAAGATCTTCTTCTTCAACCCCGAGCCCCGGGCGACGTTGTCCAGGACCTTGGCATAAATTTTCTCGAACAGGCGCGGGACGCTGACCATGATCTGAGGCCGGACCTCGAGCAGATTCTCGGCCACGGTGTCGACGCTCTCGGCGTAGGCGATCGAGCAGCCTCTCGAGAGGAAGGCGAACGTCACCATCCGTTCCAGGACGTGCGACAGAGGAAGAAAGGACAGGACGTAATCCGGATGCCCGAACTTGACGATCGAGGCCAGGGTTTCGACGTTGCTCACGAAATTGCCGTGCGTCAGCATGACGCCTTTCGGCACGCCCGTCGTCCCGGACGTGTAGATGATCGAAGCGAGGTCGTCCGCCTTCACCCCGAGGGCGGTCTTCTCGAAGGCGCCCGGGTCGGCCGCGTCGAGCGCCCGGCCCCGCTCCAAAAGGTCCGCGAGGCGTATCGCTCCGGGATACGGATCGGCCGGGAAGCAGACGAAATGGGCGACCTTGCCGAGGGACCCCTTGATCGCCTCGATCTTTCGCCACAGGGCCTGGGACGAGCAGAGGACAATGGTCGCGTCGGAATCGTCGATGATATACCGGACCTGCTCCGGGGTGAGCGTCGGGTAGATGGGGACGGTCACCGCGCCCAGGCAGAGAGCGGCGAAATCGGCGATGACCCACCAAGGCCCGTTCTCGGCCAGGATGATGACCTTGTCGCCCGCCTTGCAGCCCAGGTCCTTGAGCCCCGCGGCCATCGTCCTGACGCTGCGGGCGAATTCCTCGGTCGAGATCGGAGCGTAAGCGCCTTGGACTTTATGAAGGAGGAGGTCCGGTTTGGGAAACGTCCGGACCGTGTTCAAGAACAGGCGACTGATGGTCTCGGCCATGCGATTCTCCTTTCCGGCGGCGGAAGCCGCCGTCGACGAAAAAATCTTTACATGGGCAGACCCGACCGCCCGAGCCAATTTATAGCACAACGCCGATGTCCAGGCAAATCATCAGGTTGCGGAGGAGCCGGAAAGGCGGAACGGATTGGCATGCAAATTGCTGTCATTTATTATGGAAGGAAGGGAACGGAATGAGCGAGCGACATGAAGGAGGATCCCATGTTTCAAGACTCATTCATCCGCGCCCAAAAAAATTTCGGTCTGAAAGCCTGGGTCTTTCCCCTGGCCCTCGCCGTCCACGCGCTCCTCGTCGCGGCGCTGGTCGTCCTGCCCCTCCTGAGCGCCGTCCAACCGCCGACGATTGAAATCACGAGCGCCTTTCTGGCTCCACCCCCGCCGCCTCCGCCGCCCCCTCCGCCGCCGGCCAAGAAAGCCGCGAGCTCGGCGGCTAAGCGCATCAAGCCCGTTCAAACCCAATCGTCGTTCGAAGCCGGAAAGCTGGTCGCCCCCGTCGAGATCCCCGACCAGATCGCGGAAGAGCAGATCTCCGACGCCGGGATCGAAGGCGGGATCGAGGGCGGGGTCGAGGGCGGCGTGATCGGGGGCGTACTCGGCGGCGTGGTCGGCGGGATCCTGGGCGGCGTCGTCGGGGAAGTGGAGGCGCCTGTCCGGGCGGTCGGCGACGTCCGGCCCCCCCGGCCGCTCAAGCAGGTCGACCCCGTCTATCCCGACATCGCCATCCAGGCGCGCATCGAGGGGATCGTCATCATCGAGGCCACGACCGACGTCTACGGCCGGGTCCAGAGCTATAGAATCCTGCGCTCGATTCCCCTCCTCGACCAGGCGGCCATCGACGCCGTCCGGCAATGGGTCTACGAGCCGATGATCATCAACGGCCGGCCCCGCGGCGTCATCTTCACCGTAACGGTCACGTTCACCTTGAAGAAATAGCGCAGGGTCGTTCCGTCCGCCGGGCGAAGGATGGTATGATAGGACACCCCTCTTCCCCGATGCGGGAAGAGGGCAAGTCCCCGAGGAAGGAGTCGCTCATGCCGCTCATCGAGGTCCACATGCTGGCCGGACGGACGAACGAACAGAAAAAGGCCCTGTTGACGGCCGTCACGAAGGCCGTCCATGAATCGATCGGCGCCCCGCTCGAGACGATCCGCGTCTGGATCGAGGAGTTCGCGCACCAGGAATACATGGCCGCCGGGGTCTGGTACGGCGACAAGAAAAAGTAGCCGGCCGCGCCGCTCTCCGCGGAGTCCGGGGCGTCAGAGCCCCGCTTCCCTCTTGTCGAGGTCGGCCATCTTTTTATCGAAATCCGACGTCAAGGCCTCGTGCTCTTCGAGCACCGGCTCCAATTCCACGAGGTAGGCGTCGATCACCTTGCGGAGCTGATGGACGGTCTTGGACATCTCCCCGATCCGGGCCCCAGCCCCTGTCCGTGACGCTTCCACGATCTCCTGGGTCAGGCGGTTGGCTTCGTTTTCCGTCTCCTGCAGGGCTTTCTCGAGCTCGCGCATCTTGGTTTCGACCGGCTTGAGCGCCGCCGCGCGTTCGGCGAGGAGGTCGGTCCTCAGCTTGCGCAGCTCTTTCTTGCCCAGCCGCTCCGCGATCTCGGCGACCTCGCGCTTCGGAGGCTTGCTCCCCGGCCTCTCGTCCTCTCCTTCCCAGCCGACCTTCTCCAGGAAGCGCTGGTAGGTGCCTTCGAAGATCGAAATGCCGTTGTCCTGGAACACGACGAGCCGCTCGGCCAGGGCGTCGAGGAACATCTCGTTGTGCGTGACCATGACCACGGCCCCGTCGAAGTTGTCGATGGCCGTGAGGAGGGCGTCGCTCGACTCCATGTCGAGGTGGTTGGTCGGCTCGTCGAGGAGGAGGAGATTGAGCGGCGTCGCGATGAGCTTTCCGAGCAGGACGCGGCTCTTCTCTCCGCCCGAGAGGACACTGACCGGTTTCAAGGCGTCGTCGCCCTCGAACATCATCAGGCCGCAGAGGAAGCGGGCCTTGTTCGGGTCGACCTGGGGAGCGGCTGAGGCGATCTCTTCGAGCACCGTGTTGCGTTCGCCCAGACTCTGGACGTTGGTCTGTTCGAAATAGCCCGGGGCGACGGCCATGGGGCGGGTGATCTCGCCCTCGTCCGGCTCGAGGACGCCGGCCATCAGCTTGAGGAGCGTCGTCTTGCCCCGCCCGTTCCGGCCGATGACGAAGACGCGGTCGCGGGCCCCGACGGTGAGGCCGAAGTCCCTGATGAGGGGCCGGTCCGGCTCGTAGCCGAACGACAGGTCCTCGACGCTCATGACGTACTTGCCGTGGAAGGGCTTGTATCCGAAGTCGAACTCGAGCGAACGGAGCTTCTCGAGCTTCTCTTTCTTGACCATCTTCGACAGCGTCTTCTTCCGCGACTGGACGAGACCGGTCAGCTGGGCGCTGGCATGGAACTTGTCGATGAACTCCTGGATCTCCTTCCGCTTCCTCTCATCGTTGATCCGCGTCTTCTCGTACGTCTCCTCCTCCATGGCGATCTGGTCGTAGAGCTTGCCGGTGTCGCCCGCGATCTTCTTGACCTTCCGGCGGTGGATGGCCAGGGTGTGGGTGACGACCTTGTCCATGAAGCTCCGGTCGTGGGTGACCAGCATGAGCTCGCCCGGCCAGGCGAGGAGGAAGCGCTCGAGCCAGCGGATGGAGGTGATGTCGAGGTAGTTGTTCGGCTCGTCGAGGAGGAGCATGTTGAAATCGGCGAGCAGGATCTTGGTCAGGTTCAACCTGACCTGGTAGCCGCCCGAGAGCTCCGCCGGATTCTTGTCCAGATCTTTCGGCCCGAAGCCGAGGCCGAAGAGGATCTTCTCGACGCGCCAGACCTGGTCGTGGGCGTCCGGCGGGAGCCCCAGGACGGCCTCTTGGAAGACCGTCTCTTCGGTGAACCCTAGGTTCTGCTGGACGTAGCCGATGCGATAGTTGCGGGGGACGGCGATCGTTCCGGAATCGGCCTCCTCCAGCCCGGCGATGAGCCGGAAGAGGGTCGTCTTGCCGTGGCCGTTGCGGCCGACGAGGCCGACGCGCTCCTTGCGGTTGATCTTGAAGCTGATCTCCTCGAAGAGGGCCTGGCCCCCATAGCTCTTGGAAAGGCTGTCGACGGAGATCATGGACGGCTCATGGACGTCAGACTTCGGGGATGAGACGAACCTTCCGGTTCGCCAGCTTGGCGGCCTCCATGACCCATAGCGGCAGGGACGACAGGCCGACCATGACGGCCATGTCGAAGAGGCTCAACGATTCGACGCGGAAGATCCTCTGGGTGAAAGGCAGATAGATGATGAGGACCTGGAGGAGGAGCGACGCGCCGCAGGCGAAGAGGAGCTTCATGTTCGTGAAGAGGCCCAGGGCGAAGAGGGACCGCGACTGGCTCCGGCAGTTCAGAGCGTGGAAGAGCTGGCTGCAGGTCATGGTGAACAGGGCCGCCGTCCGGGCGCGGCCGATGCCTTCGTTCTCGACCAGGAGGACGAAGGCGAAGGCGGCCAAGGCGCAGAGGGCGATGAGAACCCCCTGGGTCAGGATCAGGCCCATCCGGCCCCGGGTGATGACGGCCTCGTCGGTCGCCCGGGGCGGGCGGTCCATGATGTCCTTCTCGACGGGATCCATGCCCAGGGCCAGGGCCGGCAGGCCGTCGGTGACGAGGTTGACCCAGAGGATCTGGATCGGAAGGAGGGGGACGGGAAGTCCCATCAGGGAGGCCGAGAACATGACCAGGATCTCTCCGCTGTTGCAGGAAAGCAGATAATGGATGAATTTCTTGATGTTGTCGTAAATGCCCCGGCCCTCCTCGACCGCGGCGACGATGGAAGCGAAATTGTCGTCGGTGATGATCATGTCCGAGACTTCCTTAGTGACGTCGGTCCCGGTGATGCCCATGGCCACGCCGATATCGGCCTCCTTGACCGCCGGCGCGTCATTGACCCCGTCCCCGGTCATGGCCACGACATCGCTTCGGCCGCGCCAAGCCCGGACCGCCCTCAGCTTGTGCTCGGGCGAAACCCGGGCATAGACGCAGGTCCGGGCGATGTCTTTTTCGAAGTCGGCATCGGAGAGGGCATCCAGCTCCTGGCCGGTCAGGGCCAGGGAATCCTCGCCGAAGAAGCCGAGCTCGCGGGCGATGGCGACCGCCGTATTCTTGTGATCGCCGGTGATCATCACCGTCTTGATGCCCGAATGGCGGCACTTGGCCACGGCGTCCTTGACCTCCTCCCGGGGCGGGTCGATCATGGCGATCAGCCCGATGAAGGTCAGGTCGGTCTCGATGTGCGCGGCATGGTATTCGTCCGGCTCACGGGCGAACGTCCGGAAGGCCACGGCCAGCACCCGGAGGGCCTGGTCGGAAAGCCGGGCGTTCGTTTCGAGGATGCGGCCGAGGTCGGCCTCTGTCCTGGCGCGCTCGCGGCCGTTCTCCAGGACCCTTGAGCATCGTTCGAGCAGGACGTCGGGCGCGCCTTTGACATAGGCGACATGAAGACGGGGCTCCGCGTTCCAGCGGATGACCGTCATGAGCTTCCGTTCCGAGTCGAAGGGGATCTCTTCGACAAAAGGGGCGGCCTCCGTTTGGGCGGCTTTCCGGATTCCAGCCTTGGCCGCGGCGGTCAGGATCGCCCCTTCCGTAGGATCGCCCACGATCCTGGCCGGGCCGTCGCCCTCGACAAGGTCGGCGCCGTTGCAGAGGACCCCGGCCCGGAGACAGGCCAGGAGGTCCTCGTTCGTCTTCGGGTCGACGGCCGTTCCGGCCAGGAGGAATTCGCCCCGCGGCTCGTACCCGGTACCGGTCACGTCGTACGTGCCGGTCAGGGTGAAGATCGAACGAACGGTCATTTCGTTCTTGGTCAGGGTTCCTGTTTTGTCCGAGCAGATGACCGTCGCGCAGCCCAGGGTCTCGACCGACGGCAGCTTGCGGATGAGGACGTGCCTCCGGATCATGCGCTGCACGCCAAGAGCCAAGGCCACCGTGACGACCGCCGGGAGGCCTTCGGGGATCGCGGCCACGGCCAGGCTGACCGAGGTCAGGAACATGTCGAGGACGGCGCCGCCGCGGAGAAGGCCCATCACGAAAACGACGGCGACGAGCCCGAAGCAGAGATAGACGATCCACTTCCCGAACTGGTCCAGCCGCTTCTGGAGCGGGGTCGATTCGCCCGAGATCGACTGGATCATGCCGGCGATCCGGCCGAGCTCGGTCCTCATCCCCGTCTCCGCGACGAGCGCCCGGCCCTTGCCTGCGACGACGGCGGTTCCCATGTAGACGATATTGGCCCGTTCGGCCAGGGGCACATCCCGCTCTTCGAGCTCGAGCGTCGTTTTCAGGACGGGAGAGGACTCGCCGGTCAGGCTCGCCTCCTGGACCGCGAAATTGGGCGTGTGCCAAGCGACGCGGCTGTCGGCGGGGACATGGTCTCCGGCCTCGATCTCGATGAGGTCGCCGGGCACGAGCTCGGCCGAAGGGATCGACGACCGGATCCCGCCCCGGATGACCTTGGAGAAGGGCGCGGCCATTTTTTTCAAGGCCAGCAGCGACTTCTCGGCGCGGTTCTCCTGGATGAATCCAAGGACCGCGTTGAGGATGACGATCGCGATGATGGCTAGAGCGTCCACCCATTCCTGGAGAAAACCGGAGACGAGAGCCGCGCCGAACAGGACCCAAATGATGAAATCGGAGAACTGCTCGAGAAAGATCTTCAGCCGGCTGCGGCCTTTTTCCTCGCGCAGGGCATTCAGCCCGAAGCGGTCCAGCCGGGATTGGACCTCGGCCCCGGACAGGCCGGCGGAAAGATCGGTCTCCAGGGCCCGGGCCGCTTCTTGAATATCGAGATGCCACCAGTTCTTCATCGTTTTATCCGGATCGGGTGATTTCCGTCACGCGACGGCCTTACATTATACACAATTCGGAGGCGGGTTGCTCCCGATTCGGAGGAAAATCGCGTCGGACGGGGAAGCCCTCTCCTCCCTCGCTCCCCGGTCATCCGGCGGCCGCCCCGGATGCCCGGCGGGCGCGGGCATTCGAGAACGCGGCGATCGCTTCGCTATTCCCCGAAGACGATCCGCGTCGTTCCGATCCCGATCTCGTCGCCGGCGCTCAGGTACCCTTCGGTGACGGCCCGCCCGTTCACCGTCGTCCCGTTGGCGCTGCCGAGGTCCCTGAGGAGAAAGCCTTCGCGCGAGGCGACGATCTCGGCATGGTAGCTCGAAGCCTCGTCGTCGTGCAGAACGAGATGATTGTCGTCCGCGCGGCCGATCGTCGTCCGGGCCTCGGTGATCCGGAAGGCCTTCGTCCCGCCGTCGGCGTACGTGACGTCGAGGCCCGCTTCCGCGGCGGCGACGGGAGCCGCCGCCGGCCTCCCTCCGCGGCGGCGGACGGCCAGGAGAACGATCGCCAGGAGCAGGAGTGCAACGAGGGCCGCCAGGGCGATGAGGAGGGGCGTGCTGATCCCCGCCGAGGGCATGACCATCCCGCCGCCTCCTGCGCCGCCGGCAGGAACGGCGGCCGGCGGAGCCGCCTTCTTGATGACCTCGACCATTTCCATCATTTTTCTAGGAACGTCGTCGGCCTTGTCCGCGGTCGTCAGTGTTCCTTTCGTCCGCGCCGACAGATCCTCGAAGGCCTTGCGCGCCTCGTCGTTGTACACGCCGGCTCGTTCCGCGATCAGGATGGAGTTGATGACGGCCGGGTCGACATTCTCGGCGGCGACCACGACGTCATCGGCGGTCTTCCCCTTGGCCGAGCCCTGGGGGATCGGCGTATGGGGAGGGGCGTCGCCCATGAGGATGATTTGCTTGTTGCAGCCGTCGCGCCAGGGCCCGATGGCCTCGGTCCCGATCGCCCGGAGAAGCGCCTCCAGGACGGCTTCCGGCGTATCCCCGCCGCCCTGGACTTTCAGGCCGTCGATGGCCGCCGAGATCGCCGCGATCGAATTCGAAAAGGGGAAATCCGTGAACATTTCGGCATCGGTCCAATCCCTGTAGCCGACGATGGCCACCCGGAAGGACGGGAATCCGGAAGCGATCGTGCCGAGGATCTGCTTGGCCGTTTTCTTGACCATCGCGATATCGTCGGACATGCTCGAGGTCAGGTCGATGACGAAGATGAGGTCGAGGCAGCCGGCCGCGCCTTTCTTGATGTCGATCTTGGTCCCCGTCGGCGTCGGCATGAACGCCCCGAGGTCGGGACAGACGGTCACCTCGATCCAGTTCCTAAAGTCGGTGTTCTGGTAATGGACAATGGCCTCGCTCGGGAGGGCCTTGCTGTAGGGCGTCGTGAAGGCCGGGTCCTCCTGGACGCCGGCCGCGCCGCCGTCCGCGGTCAAGCCGGTCGCGGCGTTGATCAGATAGCGATGGCCGCCGCGCAGTTCGAACGGCTGCGAAGCCATCCAGGCCATGGTTCCCCGAACCTTTTTATAGAAGCGGTATTTGCCGGGGGCCACGGCGGGGCCGGCCATTTCCGAACCGTTCGGTCCCAGCTCGAACGATCCGATGCTGCAGGGAGGAGCCGAGCCGGCCGCTCCGGCGACGGGACAGACGGTGAGGGAAATCCAGGCATTCAAGTCGGTGTTCTGGTAATGGACAATGGCCTCTTCGGGCAGGGCTTTGCTGTACGGCGTCGCGAAGGCCGGGTCCTCTTGAAAACCAGCCGACTCCCCGTCATTGCTCAGGCTGGTGACGGCGTTGAAGAGGTAGCGGTGACCCCCGCCGAGGTCGAACGGCTGCGACCGGATCCAGTCCTTGCCCCTGACCTTCTTGTACAATTGGTATTTTCCGGGAGTCACGGCCGGGCCGGCCATTTCCGAGCCGTTCGGACCCAGTTCGAAGGCGGCGATACCGCAGGGGGGGGCCGTGCCTCCGCTTCCGGGAATGGGACAGACGGTGACCGCGATCCAGGCGTTCATGTCCGTGTTTTGATAATGGACGACGGCCTCGTCGGGAGTCGGCTTGCTGTAGGGCGTCGTGAAGGCCGGGTCCTCCTGGACGCCGGCCGGCCCGCCGGGCGCGGTCAGGCCGGTGGCCACGTTGAAGAGATAGCGATGGCCGCCGTGCAGTTCGAAGGGCTGGGAGACCATCCATGTCGAGCTTCCGGCGACCTTCTTGTAAAGCTGATACGTGCCCGGCTCCACCGCCGGGCCGGCCATTTCGTCTCCGTTCGGTCCCAGCTCGAAGGAGGCGATGGAGCAAGGAGGATTCGCCACGGTCGTCTGAGCCCAGGCCCCCGAGCCCGCCAGGAACGCGGACGCGGCGAGGGCGATGATGAGGATCACGGGCCCTTGTCCGAAGTTCAGGGAACGCTTCAAGGCATGCATGTTCGCCTCCTTTTCCGGGTTAATCCGGCGGCGCCAGACGGGTGATTTTCTGGATCAGCCAATTGTCGCCGCTCTGAATGAGGTTCCACAAGACCTTCCCCTCGGAAATCACGACCCTCCTGTTCCGGGCTCGGGAGCGGGCCGTGAAGATCTCGGAAAAGGTCATTTCGGCGCGGTAGGTTCCGTCCAGATTGTCCATGATCAGGGTCGATACGCCGGAGGCGGTCGCCTGGAACGTATCGTGCGTCGCCAACAAGGGCAGGAGCTCCGTCTTGATCGCGTTGAAGAACGCAGGCGTTCCGTTCAATCCGAAAAAGTCCAGAATCGTTCCGCGCTTCACCGCGTCCAGATAGGAGAGGAGCATCGACTGGAGCCGCATCGGCCCATACTTGATCGTAGCCATGTCCAAGAATTTTTTCGCTTCGGGGTGGTCCGGCGCCAGGGCCAAGATCTTCCGCGCCTCTCGCATGCACACTTCGAAGGATTCTCTCTGAAACGCGGTCCGGACCAGCTGGAGCCGGTCCTCGATTTCGGAGGCCCTGCGGACGGGATCATCGTCTCGGGCGGGCTCGGCTTTCGTTTCGGTTTTGGAGAGGCTTCCTCCCCCGCCGCCGGCGGGGAGCCGGGACGGCGCCGCGTCGGGGGTTTCGGAGGGCTTGACTGCGGCCTCCGTTTTGACGGCCTCAGGCTTCGCCGCGGCGGCTTGGGCGGCCTGCCCTTGGTCTTCTGTTTTTACGGGAGCCTCGTCTCCTTTGGAGGCAGCGGTCACCGGGATGCCCCCTCCCCCTCCGCCGTAATCGGCGGACCGGGGGCTCTTCTTGGCCAACAGGACGAGGGCCGTCCCGACAACCACCACGAGCATCATCGCTCCGAGGACGATGAGGAGCGGCTTGCGGGGCTTCGCTTCGGACGGAGCGGCCGCCTCCATGCCGCCCGCGGCGGTCCCTCCCACGAAGGCCTGGCCGGCGAAGGCCGACGCATTTCTCAGGTCGTCCGAGAACTCGCGGCAGGTTTGATATCTCTGGGCCGGATTCTTGGCCAAGGCCTTCTTCACGACATAGTCCAGTCCGGCCGGAAGCGTCCGGTCGAACGACCTTGTCTCGGGCGGTTCTTCGTTAAGGATCCGGTAGATCACCGTCGTCATATTCTCGCCGGGGAAGGGCTTGGCCAGCGTCAGGATCTCGTAGAGGATCGCCCCGAGGGAAAAGATATCGGCCCGATGGTCCACGGCCCGGCCCGCGATCTGTTCGGGAGCCATGTAGTAGGGCGTGCCCATGACCGTGTTCGCCTGGGTCATGGTCGAATTGGACACGCGGGCGATGCCGAAATCCAGGAGCCGCGGCCGGCCTTCCTTGTCGATGAGGACGTTGCCCGGCTTGATGTCGCGGTGGATGATCCCGTGCCGGTGAGCGAAATCCAGCGCTTCGCCGATCTGCTCGATCAGATTGATCGTCGATTCGAGGGGCAGGCGCCGCCCCTCCGCGATCAGGTTCTCGAGGTCTTCGCCCTCGATGAATTCCATGGCGATGTAGGTGAGCCCCTTGTCCTGTCCGACGTCGTAGATCGTGACGATGTTGGGGTGGGAGAGATTGCCCGCCGACTGGGCTTCGCGCATGAAGCGCTTCTGGGCCTCTTCCTGCTCCGCCTTGCGGTTGATTACGTCGAAGCGGATCGTCTTGATCGCCACCTTCCGGCCGATATCGGGATCCCGGCCTTCATAGACGATCCCCATCGCTCCACGGCCGAGCTCCCTCACGATCTCGTATTTGCCGATCTTCTTCGTGGTCATGGCTGTCTCACAGGTTCCGATTCGAGGAGATTCATCCGGTCCCGACCGATTTCACCACGAGCCCCACGATCCCGCCCAAGAGGAGGGTCAGGAGGAGCAAGAGAAGGACCATCGGGGATCGCAGCGTCAGGTCCGGCCGGAGGGCCTTGATCAAGAGAAACAGGAGGAGGCCGACGAGGAGCCCGAGGCCGGCTCCGGCGCCTCCGTAGAGAAGATAATTCCGTTCGACGACCTTGCGCTCGAAGCCGCTGAGGATTTCCCGGCTGACGCCCGGCCCCTTGGAGGCGATGAACTCCTTCGTCGCGGAGTCCGACGATTCCCGCTCATCCTTGACCCGGACGACGAGCTTATGCCAGCTCTCATCCTGGCCCGAATCGGCGACGAAGGTCAAAAGATACTGGTTCTTCAGCCGGTCCGCAAGCTTCTGATACAGCCGCATCAGGCCTTCGGGCCCTGCGGCTTTGACGAATTGCCCGCCCGTCTCGTTCGCAAGGGCCAGGAGCTGGTCCTCGTTCAACGCTTGTCCCAGGCCCAGGGTGAAAACCGGGACGCCTTTCGACTTGAGGGCGGCGACGACATCGTCCCGCTTGAGCCGGCTCTTGGTGTCCTTCCCATCGCTGAGGACGACGATCGCCGGACGCTTCGTGGCCACGCCCTGCAGCAGGTCGAGGGCGGTTTGAAGGGCGTCATAGAGCGCCGTATCCGCTCCCGTGACGATTCCCCGCACGGCGTTTTCGGTGAGGACCCGGTCGCCGGAAAAGGGAGCGTCGATCCGGACCCGGTCGTCGAAGCTGATGACGGCCAGCCGGTCATCGACGCTCAAGCGCCGGCTGAACTCCACGGCGGCGGCCTTGGTCTGGTCCAACGCGCTCCGCAGGCTGCCGCTGCGGTCGAAGAGGAGGGCGACGGCCAGGAATTCTCCGCCCTGGATCGCGGACTTGAGGGAGGTGATCTTCTGCGGCCGGCCGTCGAAGAGGACGCTGATCTCACGGTCGGTCAAGCCGAGGATTGAATTGTCCGCGGCGTCGGTCACGGTCAGATAGAGGGCGATCTCGGGGATCGCGGTGATGTCGATCCTCTGGAGGGCAACGGTTTTTTGACCGAATCCCGGAACGCCCGCCAAAAGAACGAGCGAGACGACGATCCCCCACCGCCTCACCGCAACGCCTCCTCTCCCCGGTCGTTCCGCTTTCATCGCCCCGTCATCGCTCGATCTTGACCGTGTCGGACAGCGGCGCTTTCGGCGCCTGCGGGCCGATCTGGACATGGGCAACGACGGCTGTGATGTTGTCGCGCCCTCCGTGAAGATTGGCTTTCTGGATCAGCTTGCGGCAGATTTTTTCGGGCGTCTTCTTGCGTTTGACGATCTTCGCGATCAGCTCCATATCGACGAGCCCGTACAGGCCGTCCGTGCAGAGGAGAAGATAATCGTCCTCGAGCAGGACCATCTCGAACGTGTCGGCCTCGATCTTTGCGTCGTAGCCCAGGGACCGCGTGATCATGTTCTTGAACGGAGACTTACGGATCTCCTGTTCGGTCAGGATCTTCAGACGGAGCTGTTCGGCCGCCCAGGAATGGTCCTGGCTGACCTGGCGCAAGGCGTTTTCCCGGACGAGGTAGACGCGGCTGTCGCCCACGTTCGAGATGACGGCTCGTTCTCCGGCGACAAGCACCGCGGCGAGAGTGGTTCCCATCCCCTTGCAGTCCTCGTCGGCCGAGGCGGCGGCGAAGATCCTCGCGTTGGCGGTTTCGTTGGCGTCCTTCAGGAGCTCCCGAAGGTCGGGAGGCGGCCCGCCGTTGTCGAGCCGGGATAAAATCGTCTCCCGGAGGACGTCGACGGCCAGGGAGCTGGCCAGCTCTCCGCCGGCGTGTCCGCCGATCCCGTCGGCCACGGCCATGAGCTGAAGGGGCCGCCAGGGAAAGACGCCGCGTTCGTTGAGGTCGAGGCAGAGATAATTGTCCTCGTTCCATCCCCGGGTCTGTCCGACGTCGGTATGGCCGAACGCTTCGAGCTGCATCGTGAGCGCTGTCTCCTGCCGCAACGTGATGACGGCGATCGGCCCGGCCGTCGATCCGGCGGCCGATCCCTCTTCCGGAGCCGACGGCTATTCTTTCTTGAAGCGGAGAATCGTCCGGCCCATCTCGATGAGGGCTCCGTTCTCGATCGGCATCGGTCCCGAAATGAACTGGCCGTTGAGCTTGGTCGGATTGGTCGAGCTTTCGTTGGCGATCGAAAACGTCTTGCGGGTGTTGTCGTAGAAGATCGACGCTTGATCCTTTGACACCGTGTCATCCGCCAGCTCGACGTCGTTCTTGCGGGCGCCGGGCCGTCCGATCGTCATGACCTGCTTGTGGATCGTGAATTCCTTCCCCTTGTCCGGCCCCTTCTCGATGATCAGGTCGGCCCCCAGGCTCATGAAGACCTGGGTCTTGTCGGGAGCGGGAGCGGCATACGCCGGGGCGGCGGGACCTGTCGGAAGCTTCGTCGTCTTCTCGAGGTCAGGCACCGGGGCCGCCGTGACGGGCCGCGGGCCGGGCCGGACGGTGTCCTGGGGCCGAGGCCGGACCGTGGCGACGGGAACCGCCGCCTTCTTGGGCTTGGTGAGAAGGACGATGAACGTGATCAGGAGGACGAGGAAGACGACGCCGGCACCGATCAGGAGATAGAGGGTGGTCGAGGCCATGCCGGGCGCCGAGCGGCTCACCTCTTTGAGGACAGGAACATTGGCGTCCTTCTGATCCTGGGTGATGACGCCTGTGATCGAATAGGTCTTGCCGAGCGGGGGAAGCTCGTTGGAGCGGACCTGCAGGGGATTGGGACAGCTGTCATCCAAAACCGTATAGATACCCCGGGTCGTCCCTTCCGGATTGGCCGTCACGGCCTGGACCTGTCCGATGACGGTGACTGTCCGGTTCCAGAACCGGGCGGGATTGGCCAGGATGTCCGCGATCCAGATCTGCTCCGCCGGGGCCGCCACCGCCAGAAGGATCGGAGCGCTTACGACAAAGAGACAGACGACGAGCCAGGATCTTTTCATGGATTTCCTCCCTTCCGAATCATGGAGCCAATATATTCATAGAAGCGGCCCTTTGTCAACCCGAACGGAAGAGGCGGAGATGAGCCGCCGCGGCGGTCCGTGCTATAATCCGCCCCTTGAAAGGTTTTGATCTTACGTAGAGGAGATGCCATGGCCGCCTTGCCGCCCGACTGGTATCAGGCGATCTTCTTCCGCCATTCGCGCCGCAGCTTCATGCCCCGGCGGCCCGAAGAGGAAAAGGTCGCCGGCCTCGAAGACCTCTGCCGCACCTTTCGTCCTTTCCCGGGTGCGAGGGCGGAATTCGTCCGGTCGTCGCCGGAGGAGGTTTTCAAGGGATTCATCGGAAGCTACGGGAAGATCAGCGGCGCTCCTTATTATATGGCCTTCATCGGGCTTAAAGGCGGCGCCGGGGAAGGTGTCGGGTATACGGGAGAAGGGCTGGTCTTGGCCGCCACCACTCTCGGCCTCGGCACATGCTGGGTCAGCGGTTTCTTCCGTCCTGAGGCCGTCACGGCCGGGCTCGTCCTGGAAAAGGACGAACGGGTTTACGCCGTGACGCCCGTCGGCTACGCCGAGCGCGATTACTCGGTCAAGGACAGGATCTACCGGACACTGGCCGGCTCGAGGAAGCGCAAGCCGCTTTCGCAGATCTGCGAAGGGACGGCCGCGGACGCCTGGCAGGAGCAAGCTCTCGAAGCCGCCCGGCTGGCCCCATCGGCGGCGAACCGCCAGCCGTGGCTCTTCGGCCTCGAGCCCGGTTCGATCACGGTGCGGACGGCCGGATCGAAGGACAGCCGCCGCTATCCCAAGCGCCTGGATTGCGGGATCGCCATGCTCCATCTCGAGCTCGGCGCTCTGGCGGCCGGAGTGCCCGGCCGCTGGGTGCCGCTCGCTCCTCCCGGCGTCGCCCGCTTCGAAGCCCAAAAATAGGGCTTTTCAATCCCGCCCGTTCCGGATATAATATCTTTCCTTTCTCGGGGAGTAGCGCAGCCTGGCTAGCGCACAGCGTTCGGGACGCTGGGGTCGTGGGTTCAAATCCCACCTCCCCGACCATGATTCCTCCCTCCCGCGATGTCCGATGGCGGAGGATTGTAACAAGCATGCTCTCTCAGATCAAAGCGCAATTGAGCGGCGGCTTCAGCTGGCGGCGGACCTTCACCGCCCTGAAATATCCGAACTACCGGCGCTGGTTCTGGGGGCAGATGATCTCCCTCTTCGGGACCTGGATGCAATCCACGGCCCTCGGCTTCCTCATCTTCGACCTGACCGGCTCGACCGCGTATCTCGGATACGCCGGATTCGCCGCCGGCGTCCCGGCCTGGATCTTCACTCTTCCGGCGGGGGTGGTGGCCGACCGCATGTCGCGCCGCAAGCTCATGATCATAACCCAGTCGCTGATGATGGCCCTCGCCTTCATCATCGCCGGCCTCACCTTCGCCCACTGGATCCGGCCCTGGCATATCATCCTCCTGGCCTTCGGATTCGGCGTTCTGAACGCCTTCGACGCGCCGCCGCGACAGGCCCTCGTCCAGGAGCTCGTCCATTCCGACGACCTGACCAACGCCATCGCCCTGAATGCGACGATGTTCAACATCGGCGTTTCCCTCGGCCCCGCCGTCGGCGGGCTGACCTATGCATTCTTCGGCCCGGCCTGGTGCTTCACGATCAACGGCCTTTCGTTCATCGCCGTCATCCTCGCCCTGGCCCGGATGGAGCTCGGGTCGTTCGTCCCGCGGCCGCACAAGACGTCGATCGCGGCCGACCTCAAGGAAGGGCTCCGCTACGTCGTCACCCACCCGATGATTCGGACGATCATCGGCCTCATCGGAATCGTCAGCCTGTTCGGAATGTCGTTCATAACGCTCATGCCCGCCTGGGCGGTTAAGATCCTTCACGGCGACGCGACGACGAACGGACTTCTCCAATCCCTGCGCGGTCTCGGCGCTCTGGCCGGCGCCTTGTTCATCGCTTCGCTCGGCCGTTTTCATTTCCGGGGCAAACTGCTGACGGCCGGCCTGTTTCTCTTTCCGCTGTGCCTGCTCGCTTTTTCCGCGATCCGCTGGCTCCCCGGCTCGCTGGCGGTCCTCTTCGGCGCCGGATTCGCCCAGATGCTCATCCTGAACCTGGCCAACTCCTCCGTTCAAACGGATACGCCCGACGCCCTGCGCGGCCGGGTGATGAGCATCTACACGCTGGTCTTCTTCGGCGTCATGCCGCTCGGAGCTCTCCTCGTCGGCTGGACGGCGAGCGGGATCGGGGAACCGGGAACCGTCATCATCGGCTCTCTGATCGTTTTGGCGTTCGCCGCCCTGGCCTTCGCCGTCTCCCCGCGGCTGCGGCATCACGCCTGAACGGCGCTCTCAAAAAGCGATCTCGAAGCTCTCGGCGTACGGCTCCTCGATCCCCAGGCGGGCGGCGCTCTCCCGGTTGACCCTGAGGATGCGCTCGTCGAAGCCGTGGCCCCGCGTGTTCAAATTGCGCTGGTGCTGGGACCGGTGAAACCGGAGCAGCTCGGCCTTCCAGGCCGCCGTGCGTTCGTCGAACGGAACATAGAGGTCCTCCCGCATCGCGATCGTCTTCGGGTCGCGGACGAGGAACGCGACGGCCGGTTTCGGAAGCTCCGCCGACAGCGTCAGCCACCACCGGTAGGCCAGGCGATGGTCGGGATTCGTGTCGCGGCCGTGAGTCAGGAGGATGACCTCCGGAGCATCGCGCAGAGCGAGGTCCGCCCAGCGCCGGTATGCCAACGGACTGTCGATCACGTATCCGCCGGGAGAATCGACGGGCAGCCGGAGGAACGCCACACGTTCCGGGGGAAGGCCGAAGAATCGGCAGCTCTCGCGCTGCTCGGCTTCCCGGAGCGCCGCTTTAGCCTCCTCCGTCGGCGGGTCGCAGAAGGAATCCTCGACGCCGTTGGCGCTCGAGCTGAGGACGTGAAGCCGGATCTCGTGGCCGCGGTTCCGGAAATGGCGCAGGGTCACCCCCATCGCGTCGAAGTCGTCCGGATGGGGAGCGGCGACCAGAAGCCGCCAGGTCCGGGGCAGGTCGAGCCGGTCGATCCGCAGAGGCCTTGGGCCCGAAAAGAATTCCTTCATCCGGCGATCTCGACGAGGTCGTAATCCAGAGAGCCGAGCCCGATCGCGGCGCCGTGCCTGAGCTGGCTCGTCCAGTCGATGTCATAGCCCGCACGGAAGACGTCCCGGCCGCTCCTCTCCAGGACGAGGTCGGCCGAGGCTTTATCGAGGGCGACCGGGTCTTCGGAGGCCAGGATCCCGATGTCGTCGACGATCCGGGCCTGGTCCTTGGCCATGCAGTCGCAGTCCTTGGTTACCTTGATCAGATAATTGATAAAACCGGCCTTGTCCTGAAAATGGCTCCGGACGTGGAAGGCGTATTCGGCCACTTTCTCCTGAATGCGCTGATGATCCTCGTCCCAGCGCAGCTTGACGGCGCCGAATTTGCAGATGACGAGGCACTCGCCGCAGCCCGTGCACCGTTTGTCGTCGATGACGACGTGGCCTTCGGCCTGGACGATGGCCCGGGCATCGCAATAGTCGAAGCAGAGTCCGCAGTTGCGGCAGGCCTTGGGAGCCACTCGGGGATGGGCGACGGAATGCTGGTCGAGCTTGCCGGCGCGGGATGCGCAGCCCATGCCGAGGTTCTTGAGAGCGGCCCCGATTCCCGTCTGGACATGGCCGGTGACGTGGGTCAGGCAGAGCAGCGCGTCGGAGCTCAGGAAGGCGCTGCCGATCTTGGGAGCCGCGACGCGGCCCTTCCCTCCTTGGCCTTCGTGCTTGTCGCGGCCGATGAGGCCGTCGGCGATGATGACCGGGAGGTCGAGGACGTCCGGCCGGAAGCCGTGGCTCCAGGCCAGGCGGAGGTGGTCCACGGAATTGGAACGATGCCCGACATAGAGGGTGTTGGAATCGGTGAGAAAGGCCCGCGGCGTCTTTTTCCGGATTTCGTAAGCGAGGTCGCGCAACCACTCGGGCCGGATGTAGCCTGTGTTGTGCTTCTCCCCGAAGTGGATCTTCAGCGCGACGAAATCGTCTTTCTCGAGCTTGTCGTGGAAGGCGAGGCGGAGGTAGACTTCGCGGCTCTTGCGCGCAAGCGCTTCGGCGCCGTCGGAAGCGGCCGCGGGAATGTAAAAAACGCGGCTTCTCGGCGTCATCGGTCGACGGCTCACTGGCCGCCCGTCGGAGACGACGGCTCCTTGCGCGTCGCGGTTTTTGACGGAGTCCTCCCGGGCCGGATCGGCAGACGATAGACGCCGCGCCCCGTCGTCGCCACGACCATCTGCCCCGAAGGCTTATGGACTTCGAGGTCGGTGACGATGGCCAAAGGAAGGTTTTCGTTATGCGGATTCCAGACCCAATGTCCATCGGCTTGTTCGAGGCCGACGTAGAGGCCGTTATAGGTCCCCAGGTAGACGATTTTTTCGTCGTAAGGCGAAGGACAGATCGACCAGGCTTTCACTTCCGGGAGAAGGTCGCCGGTGATATCCTTCGTCATATGTCCGCCCTTTTCGTTCGGGGAAATCATCCAGACTTTGCCCCACGGCTCCCGATGGTCGCAGCAGACGAAGACGCGGCCCTTCAGTCCAGGCCGAAGGGCTTTCGGCCAGAAAGCGACCGCCGAGGAGATCTTCTGAAAATCCTTGCGCGCGGCGTCCCGGGAGACGAACACGCGGCCGTCCTTCAACGCCAGGTACAGCGATCCGTCCTCATCGTACGCGATCGTCATGATCTCGGGATTCGAGCCAGGATTGAAAACGCTCCTCCACGTGAGGCCGTCATCGCTCGAAAGATAGACGCTCTCCACGCCCGCCGCCAGCTCGCGGGCGTTTTTCGGATTGATGTCGAGCGCGGCAATGAACGTTCCGCCTTCGGGAAGACCGGCATTGGCGGACCTGTAGTTGAAGGCGCCGTGCGTGTCGACGCGGTAGAGGCTGTTGAGGTATTGGGTCGTTCCGTAGATCGCATAATCGTTGTTCGGAACGATGATCGTCTTGGCCCCATCCCCTCCCCCAACTTCGTTCCACGTCGTGTCCCCTTTGGAAGAAATCGTCCCGTTGTCCTGTAGCCCTCCGGCGATGAGATCCGTGGACGTCGAGACGGACGCATCATAGAATTCCAGATTCGGAAGGTCATGGTTCCAGGCCTTCCAATTCAGCCCTCGGTCCGAGGATTTGTAAATGCCGCCGTCGTTGACGACATAGACGATATTTCGGTCGCGGGGGTGAAAGACGATGGCGTGCTGGTCCGCGTGGACTTGGCTGATCGGCCGGCACGTTCCTTCGGCCTTCGTATAGCGATAGAGATCGACGCCGCCGATAAAGACCGTATCGGGATCGTCCGGGTCGGTGGCGATATCGTCGACCGCTTCATAGATCGCCCAGTCCGCGGTCGGCGTTAAGCTTTGGATTTTCGTCCAGTGGGAGCCTTTGTCCGAGCTCTTGTAAAAGTGGATCTTGTGAGGATCCTGCTCCGTATCCTTGAAGGCCGCATAGGCGATCCGGGAATCGGCCGCATGGATGACCACCCTGCCCGCGAAACCGAGATGGTTGAACGCTTCGGTCACGTAGGTCCACGTCTTTCCTCCATCGACGGACCGGGCCAACGTCGCCTGTTTGCTCCCCTCCGGGGGGGCCATGACGACCAGGATCAGGCCTTCGCCCTTGCCGTCGAAGGCGGCCTGCAACGGAGTTCCGGTCGTCATCTTCGCATCGCACTTCCCCTTGCCCAGGACCTGGACGAACGTCCGGCAGCGATCCGTGGATTTCCAGAGGCCCGATTCATTCGTCGCCCAATATTCTCCGGCCTTGTTCCGATTGGCCGTGAGACGGCTGTACCCGGCGTCGGTCTCGAAATCCTCATTGACCTCGCGCCAGCCTGAGCCGTAGGTTTCGGACCTGAAAACACCGCCATGCCCGCCATCCGTCAGCCCGAGGGCATAGACGACTCCCTTCTCGAACGGATCGGCGGCCATCCCCGGAAACCCCATTGTCGGAAGCGAGTCGCCGACGGGCCTCCAGGTCGAGCCGCCGTCATCGGTCGCCCAGATCCCGCAGCGGGAAGCGCTGGCGTACATATAACGGGGGTCTTCGCAATCGAATTCGACGGTCTCGAGCTTGCCCGCCGCCTCTTTATAATTGGAAGCTCCCGGAATGACCTTCACCGGCCCGAGGAACGTCGCGCCCGGAGTGACGGTCGCGTGGTTATTGTGCTCGTCGTTTTCGATCAACTCCTCGCGGGAATCTGCCTGATGGTCCACCTGATCTAGGGAATAGCGGGATTCGACCGTCACTTGGTGATAGACCGTCTTCCCCGCTTTGAGTCCGACGACGCGGAACTCCAGCGCGCTCGGCGGCGTCCCGCGACCGGCCGAGAACGTGGTTCTCGTCGTAAAAGCGCCGGGGATATCGATCTCCGAAGCGTTTGTCAGTCGATAATAGAAGGAATAGACGAACTGCGTTTCGCCGCCGACGGACCTCGTCCCGAGCTCCACCAACGCCGCGTCGGAAATATCGATATCGGACGCCGGCGTGCCCGGCCGGAGGACCGTGGACTTCTTGTTCGAGCCCCCCCTGTCGGTCGGACGAACGCCGGGCCGCGGGGGCTTGGCCGACGAGGACGGCTGAAGGGCCGGCTCGACCTCGACGTCGCTTTGGCCCGGCTGCATCCGCCAGGAATAGGTGACATGCGCGGTCGCTCCCGCCGCCAGCTCGTCCAACCGCAGCAGGCTGGAGGACGCTCGGCCGATCCGGATCTGCAGCGGATAGTCCGTCACGGTCTTGGACCCCGCGTTTTTGACGCGAATGCGGGCCGTCACCGGCCGGCCGACCTTGGGAGGATCCGGGGAGAATGAGACATCCAGAATCTGGATGTTCGCCCCGTCGATTTCGGGGCCTCGAACGGCCACGGCTTTGATCAATCGATTGTTGTCGGGCGATCGTTCCCGGGTTCCCTTGCTTCGCGTTTCGGCGGACAGAACGACGTATCCGGCCTTTGCCGGCTTCCACGAGATCGTGACGGTCCGCTTCTGGCCGGGTTCCAGATGCTCGACCTGCGATATTTCGACCAATGCCTCTCCCGCCCTCAAGACGAGGGCGGGCCGCGCAACGGCCGTCTGACCCAGATTCGAGACGATCGCCCGGACGCGAGCCGTCGCCCCGATCGAGGGTATATCGGGCTGGACGGCCAGGTCCGTCACCGAAAGGTCCGCCTGGGCATGGAGCGGATATTCGACCTCGGCCTTTTTCTGGGCGACGGCCGCTCCCGCCGCCAAAAAGGCGGCAACCATCAGAAATCCCGCCAACCGTTTTCTGCTCATCATGACCTCCTTCGTGCGAGACCTTGGGCTCAATCTTTCAGCTCGAATTCCGCGAGCAAGATATCCGACGTGTGCTTGGGCGCGCGAAACCGGATCCGGTATTTCCCCGGCTTGGCGTAATGCGTGCCGTCCTCGTTGATGCGGCTCCACTCCCACGTCCGGGAGTGGCCTTGGGACATGGTCAGGTCCTTGAAAAAGCTCTTCTCGCTCTGGAAATATTTCTGCCATTGGCCGTCCGCGTAGATCTGGATGGCATAGCGGCAGCGCTCAAGCTTCGCCGTGCCCGGAAGGGTCATTGTCAGAGTGAACGAGACGGGGTCTTTCGCTTGAAAAACCGCTTTTTTCGCCGCGAGCACGAGCCCCGCGCCGAAGGCGGCCACGTCGGGATGGTCCGTGGACGTCGCCTGACGCGGCGGAGCAGGAGCCGGGCCCGCGGCCGCGGGCCCGGCCGGGTCGGCTATTTCGCCGAACCAGATGCAGGCATAATTCCCGCCGATCCCGACGCCCATGCTTTTCCAGGGATGGCCGGCGAACGCCCCCCGCTCGAGGATGACGTCGAGATGATCGGAGCTTCCCTTCCAGGAGGCGATGGCCGAGGCCGTCGTCGCTCCCAGCCCGGAAAAGTGGGCGATCTCGTAGCCGTTGCCGGTATAAGAGGTCAACTCGCGGGGCTTGCTCCACATGAGCGAGGCATATTGGTGATCATCGGTGTAGCAGACGGGGGTCCAGCCGCCGTGGTTCGACCAACTGTGGAGATTGCACTCTTCGCCCCGAGAGTCCGATCCCTCGTCGGGCTTGTATTGGGTCAGGTCGCCGACATGGAGCCGGGCGATTTTCGTCAGGGAAACGCCGACCTCTATGGCCCCCAGACCGTTTTCAGCCCTCGTCTGATTGATCAAATCGGCCAGCTGGCACTCCTTGTCGCTCAGGGGAGGCTCCTGCCCGGGAGTTTGCCCCAAGCCGCCGGCGAGAAGTCCCAGGATCAGCGTCGCGAGCAAGCCCGTCTTCATGATTCCCTCCTCCTTTACGACAAAACCGCCGAGGCCGGAAAGAAGAAAATCCGGGTCCTCTTCTCAGGCAAGCAGCGCTTCGGCCGCCTTGACTCCCGCGCCTGGATCGAAGGGATGGCCGAGAGCTTCGAGCGTTTTTTCCATGGCCCGGACGGCGAAGAGAACCTGCTCGAACGTCAGGTTCCCCATATGGCCGAGCCGGAAGACGCGCCCCGCCGTCTCGGCCAGCCCGCCGGCCACGGTGACGCCGTTCTGAGCCAGCGTCGAGCGAAAGTCTTTGTCCTCGATGCCGGCCGGGTATTGGACGACCGAGAGCGTATCGGCGAAAAAGGCTTCCTCGGTAAAGAACGAGAATCCGAGCGCCGCAAGAGCGGCCCTGAAAGCGCGGGCGATCTTCGCGTGGCGGGCGAAGCGCGCCTCCATCCCTTCCTCGAGCATCATCCGGACCGCCTCGGCGAAGGCGCGGATCTCGTTGACACAGGGCGTCGAGAAATATTTGGCCGGGTCCTTCATGATCGGAAGCCAGCGCAGGATGTCCGAATAGTAGGCGGGAACGCCGCGCATCCCCCGCCGTTTGTCCATAGCCCTCTCCGAAAAAACGTCGATGGCCAGGCCGGGCGGAGTCCCATAGCACTTCTGGGCCGCGGTGAGGATGACGTCGATGCCCCATTCGTCCATGCGCTCCTCGACGCCGCCCGTGGCGCAGACGCCGTCCAGGATAAAAAGAATGCCGGTATCCTTGAGGATCTCCGCGTAGGCGCGGACCGGCGCGCAGGCGCCGGTGCTCGTATCGACATGGGTCACAGACACGACGTCGTAGACCTTGCGCGAGAGCGCTTCGCTCAGTTCGGCGGGGAGGACCGCCTTGCCCCACGGGCTCCGGAGGACGTCGTTGGCCAGGCCGAAGCTGTCGCAGATCTGCCCCATCCGGTCGCCGAAATAGCCCTGGGAAAGAATGAGGACCCGGTCCCCCCTCTCGGCCACGTTGAGGACGGCGATCTCCATGGCCAGCGTCCCCGCCCCGGCGACGATGAACGGCTCGCCGGCGGCGCAGAAGACCGTCTTTTTCAGGTTCGCCAGCGCCTCGACGAGGTCGGCGACCATCTCCGCGCCGACATGAGAAACCGTCGGCTCGGCCAGAGCTTCCAAAATGCGGGGATGAACCGGGCTGGGGCCGGGAATCAACAGCAGTTTTTCCATGGGGCGTCTCCTCGCGCCCCATTTTATAATTTCACTGTTCAATAACTCAATACCGAAATTAGATCGTCGCTATTTTGGGGAATTCGTCTTTTAAACTGACTGTCGTCGAAATTGGATGCCTAAATTAAAGTTCGCTTTTTTGAGAAAAAGATCCGGGAGACGGTTGAAGCGACCATGGAGGGTTTAGCCTTGCCGAGCCGTCCTTCGAGGGGAACCGGTTCGGAAAGAAACCGGTCGGCGAAGCATGTCTGAGCTTCCCGGCGCACTCCCGTAATTAAAAAGCCGGGAAGCGAGTTCTGAGCCGCCGAGAAGGGCGGCGAGGAAACGGCGTAAAAAACCCGAGAGGGAGCAAGGCCGTTTCCCGGATCTTTTTATTGGATTTTTTCATTCCACGATCCTGTAATTCACGCCCTCGAAACAGATGACGACGTTCGCGCCGACCGCCGCGTATTTGGCCAGGGCGGGTTTCGAGGCCAGCAGCTTGAAGTAGTCATCCGAATAGAGCTTGACCTCTCTGGCCGCCCGGCCTTCCTTGAACTCGCTGTCCACCCAAACGCCGTCCTTCAGAAAGAACGTTTTATCCTCTTTATAGCGGATGAGCTTGGAGACGGCCTGGGCGGACAGGTCCTCGGATTTCAAAGCCTGGGTCGCGGCCGCCATCTTCACCGCCCCGGCTCCGCTGACCCGGCGGTTTTGAAACGCGTCCTGGGCTTCCGGCGCCGCGGCGGCGATCGTCTGCCGCTCCTTTTCCGTGACCAGAAACGACGTGTAGGGGGTGACGATGCCGTATTTCAGGCCGAGCTTTTTGATTTCGTCGGCCAGCTCGGTGGAGGCCCCGCGGAGGCGGATCTCCTCCAGGAGAAAGCCGATCCTCCGCGTCGCCCAGAGGCGCGGCAGGAAAGGAAAGGATTCTCCGCCGCCGGCCGGCCGGTCTTCGAGGACGAATCGCTTCTCCTCCATCCCGACCTTGCCCGTCAAAATGACCGTCGCCGGGCCGGCGCCTGTGCAGCGTCCGACGAGCACGAGCTGCGACCCCTTGAACAGGTCGGGCAGGGTTCTGGGATAGACGTCGCGGAATTCGATCCCCCTCGTCTTCAGGACGAGGTCCGACAGGAGCGGGGCGGAGATCTTTTCGTAGTAATTCGAGAGGGCGACTTCCAGGTTTTCGTTGGGAGCGACATAGACGGAGGTCCCCCGGTTTTGAGCCGCGAACTGGTCGAGGAGCTCGGTGTTCACGTCGTCGCCGACGCCGAAGACGAAGATCCGGGCGCGCGCCTCGTTCGCTCCGCCGACGTTCTTGAGGATGGGGCTCGTCTCGGTCTCGCCGACCGTCGGCTGCCCGTCCGTCATGAACAGGACGTAGTTGGGCCGGCCGCCGGCCCGGAGCATCTTCAGGGCCCGCGTCAGAGCCTCGTTGATGTTCGTCCCGCCCGAGTCCTGGATCCCGTCGATGAACTTCAGGGCCTGAATCCGGTCGGCCTCTTGCGCCGGCACGAGCTCGGGCGCGAAGAGGCTGACGCCGTCGTCGAAATCGACGATGGAGAAGCGGTCGTTCTCCTCCAGGCGGTTGATGACGAAGCGGGCCGCTTCCTTGGCCTGGCGGATCTTCGCCCCGCTCATCGAGCCCGAGCTGTCGAGGACGAGGACCAGGTTCTTATCGAGGACTTTGTCCCGGGCGGCCGCGAAGCGCGGCGCCGCGAGGAGCATGAAATAATCGCCGGCGGCGCCGGAGTCGCGGACGAGCGACAGCCCGACGTCGTCCGGAGACAGGGAATAATAAAGGATGAAATCCTTGTCCGGCTTGGCGTTCGATTCCTCGAATCCCGCCGCGGCCCGGCCTTCGGCCTCCTTGCGGACGGAGATCCTATGGGTCGGCGAATAGACGTTCGAAAGCGGAATCCGGGAAGAGATCCTCACCGAGAGGCTGATGTCCTTGACCGGCTCATGGGAGAACTGCTCGGTGCTCAGGGGATAGCGATAGCGGACGAGGTTGTTCTCGGAGCGGAGCACCTCCGTATACGCGATCTGGATGCGCTTTTCCCCTTTGGCCGGGATCGGAAAGACGCGGGCCCGGAACATGTTCCTCCCGAGGTATTCGAGAAGGGCCGGGTCCTTCATCCTGCGGACGATGTCCTCATAGACGCGGCGCGCCGCCGGCGCGTCGAGAATCTCGCCTTTGACCTTCTCGGTCCCGATCCACATGGCGAACTCCGAGATCGAAGCCCCTTCGGGCAGCGGAAAAAGGTAGGTCCCTTCGATGTCCCTCTCGAAATGGTTGAGAAAGACCTGATCGACGGCCGTCTTCGCGACCTGGTCGGAGATCTCGACGGTGACGTGGTGGTATTTCACGGACAGGGGCGGCACCGCGTCTCCCGGCCGGGGCGGATGGGGCACGATGAAGCCGTCGGCCCGGAGATCGCCGGCGGCAAAGAAGCCGAAGGAGAAGGCAAAAAGCCCGATGGCGAGAACACATTTTCTTCGAGCGTTCATGGCGGACCTCCCGATCACGTCTCGAATGGCGTCACTGATTATAACGACGGCGACGGGTCAACCGTTACAGGAGGACGGCCTAGAACCGGCTCAGCCGGACAAATCCAGAATCCTGCGGTGGAGGGCGGCCACGGAACGAAAAACCTCCGCCGACGCGAAGGAGGCGAACTTGGCAGGGTCGCGGCTCAGGATGAAGATATGGCGAAGGCCGGCGTCTTCGGCCGCTCGGACATCGAAGTGCGAATCCCCGATCGCGCAGCACGCGTCTCCGCTCAATCCGAGGCGCGCCATGGCCGCCCGCAGCGGCGCTCCCGAGGGCTTCCACAGGCCGCTCTCGCGCGTCATGACCAGGTCGAAGGCGAGGCCGAAGCGGCTCAAGAGGTGCTCGGTGTTCTCCCGAGAATTGTTGGTGACGAGAGCGGTCCGGATCCCGCGCCGATCCAGGAAATCCAGGAACCCGCGCATGCCCCGTTTCAGGACGGCTTTGGCCGTGGCCTCGCGCTCGCAGCGCGAAAGGATCTCCCACTTCCTCGACCTCTCCGGCTCGGCGAGCGCGCCGAGATACGTCAGGATCGGCACATCGCCCGAGCCCACGTCTTCCTTGATCCGGGCCCAATCATAGGGCACGTCGACGACCGTGCCGTCCAAGTCGAAGAGCGCACCCCTCAAGGCCGGCTCGCGTCCCAAACGAAACCTCCCCCGCCCTATTTCTTGATGCGGCCGACCTCGAAGAGAGGCTCGCCGGCGTTGGCCGGAGGCGTGCCGATGATATAGAGGATGATCCCCGCGAACGGCGCCGACAGATTTTCCTTCCAGGCTCCCAAGTAATCATGGACCGCACCGATGAGCTCGCCCTGCTCGACCATGGCCCCCATCTTGACCTTGGGAGTGAACAGCCCGTCGAAGCGGGAATTGACCACCTCGTATTTGTCGATCCAGACCGGGTCGGCGACGCTCGTGGGCACCCCCTCGAACATCTTGAAGAGACTCATGATGCTCAGGACGCCGTTCATGTTCCTCAGGATATCGTCCTCGTCGCTCCGGCCGAGGTAGCCGGCTTCGGTCGTGATGGCCGGCTTGCCGCGGAGGATGGCCGTATTGCCCAGGTATTTGGAATCCTGGACGTCCTTGGTCCGCCCCTCGTCGATGATGATATGCCGGAGGCCGAAGGCCAGGGCCATCTCCCGGGTCCGGTCGTCCATCTCCTTCCGGCCGCTGATCATCCAGTACGTGTATGGGATGAGGGCCTCGTTGGCGTCGCCGCAGTGCATGTCGATCAGGGCGTCGCATTTCGCGACCACCTCCTGCGTCAGGACGTGGGCCATCCTCTGGCTGAGCGTTCCCTTCGGATCACCGGGAAACACGCGGTTCAGGTTCTTGAAGTCGAAAGGATTGAAGTACACGGTCCGCTTCTGGAACGAGGGCAGGTTGGCGATGTGGACCAGGATGAGCGTCCCCGAGAGCCGATAAGGATCGATCCTCTCCCGCAGCCGGTAGAGGGCGAGGATCGGCGGGTATTCGGCGCCGTGCGTGCCGGCGACCAGGGCCAGGACCTTCCCCGGCTCGGTGCCGCGGATGACGGTGACCGGAATGGACGTGGAGACGCCGTCCTTTTCGGGGACGGGGATGAAACCGGATACCGTTTTGCCGCGCGCGGCCGTGATCGGCCCCACGGAAAAAGAGTCCTGGGCACCGAGCGCCGCGGCCAGGGCCAGACAGGCGGCCGGAGCCAGGATGAAACGGCGAACGCTCCGCATGCGGGTCATGAGCTCCTCCTTCTCGGCTTTTATGGACGCCCCTGATTGTAGCTCAAGCCGAGGCCGAATATCCAACGTCTTGTCCTTGCATAGGTTTTTTCCTTTTGTTATAATCGCCGCGCAGAAAATAAACTCAAAGGGAGGACTTCATGGGCAAGTTCGTAGCCATCGTCGGAGGATTGATCGCCATGGTCGGCGCCGTGCTTCTCGTCGTCCTGCCGAGGGCTTGGGGCATCTACTTCAAGGCCGTCATTTTCGGCATGATCCCGCTCGTTCTGTTCTTCGGCGGACTCATCGCCTTGATCGCCGGCTTCAGCAGCATCAAGGATGCGGCGCGGACGAAGAAGCTCGAGGAAGAAACCAAGGAGACTAAAGCCTGAGCCTTCGCCCCTGGCGTTGAGTGTTCCAACTCGGGTCCGTCCTTCTTTCGCTGTATCTGTCTTTCAACTCGTCCATAGCGGCGAACATCGAGAAAGCGTTTCTCCAGAATAATCCGAAGCTCCTCTATCCTCTGTTCGCGACGGCGCAGTCGATCCACATCTCTCTCCCCCCGCCCATCTCGTTCTCCGACCAGCTCACGGGAGAGCAAGCCTATTTCCTGTTCCAGAGGACGTTCCGGACGTATACGACCTTCGAATTCTTTCCGGACACGGCCGCTCTCCGCTCCCCCGCGAAGGGCCGGGCGATCCTCCAGGCCCGCTGGTCGTTTCTGAACAAGAGCAAGACCCAGTACGTCTTCCAGGTCTTTTTCTTCCTCCGGAGCGAACCCGGAGCGGCGACGCCCGGAGAGCGGTGGAGGATCACCGAGATCAAGGCCGAAAAAATTTGAGAGCGCGCGCCTTCCTGGAGATCAAGCGGCTGAGGTGGGTGTTCGCCGCCCTGGCCGCTCTGTCGCTCGCGCTGTCGGCCGTCCTCCCCGGCCTCCTGACATCCAATTATTACGGCCGGAGCCTCAAGCTGCTCCGCGGCCAGGCGGAATCCATCAAAAGGGATTTCGCCGACATCCTCAAAGACCAGGGGCTTAAGCTCCGGCGGGCGGCGGGCCGGCGGTGGCCGGGAACGACGGAGCTCCGCTTCCGGCTGTTCCAGGACCTCGGCCTCGACCCGGAGGTCGAAGGCATCGCCGCATGCTCCGGAGACGGACATTTGACTCTCTGGCTGGGGAACGTCCTGAATCTCGAAGCCGCGATTCCGGGCGGCATAGGCAGCCCCGTCCTTCAGGAATTCGGACAGACGCTCCTCCTCAAATACAAAGCCTCGTCCTATCTCGTCTCGCTCCATTGGGTCGACGAGGAGACGCTCCTCGTCCTCTTCCGCCTTCTGTCGTTCAGCCCCGAGTTCAAATCTCCCTACCTCGAAGACTATCAGTTTCTCCCCCCCCCGTTGAGGAAGAACTGCTCGATCGACTATTGGGATTTTCGGGAAGACGTATCCGTCCTGGCCAAGAGCTTTGCCCGCCATCAGGACGAATACGTCGGACAGCCCAGGCTCCAGGGCGACGTCCTCTCCCTGTTCGTTCCGCTGCGCAACGACCGGGGCCAGATCCTCGGGACGGTCACGGTCCGCTCTCCAACGCAGGCCGCGTCGCTCTCGTCCCGGAAGGAGATCTTGCTCGTCCTCTTTTTCATCTTTCTCGGAGCCGCTCTCGTTCTTGCCCTGGTCGATCTTTCGCGCCGGCCCGCGTTTATCCGGGAGCGCCGCTTGAGCGCGGGGCTGGCCGCCTTCCTCGTCCTGGCCGCTCTGAGGCTGCTCTTCTTTTTCTTCAGCCGGCTGGAAAAGGTCCAGGCCTTGCCGATCTTCTCTCCGACACAGGCCGCGTTTTTCTCCCTGGGCAACCTGACCCAATCGCCGGGCGACATCCTGCTGACGTCGCTCGCCCTCCTTCTCTTTTTTATCGGCCTCGCGTTTTATATCCCGCGGCTCGGCGCCCCCCGCACTCGAGGGATCCGGGCCGCCGTTCAACTCATTGTGCTGGCCGTCTCGGCCGCCCTCCTGGCCGGATTCCAGAACCTCGTCTACCGGCTCGCTTCCAACGCGAGCGTCAATCTCCTGAAATTCAGCCTTTCGGGGTCGTTCCTCGTCCTCCACGTCAGCCTCGTCCTATCCGCCGCAGGATGCGCCTTCTTTGTCTGGAAGCTTCTCCAGTGCCCTCTGGGCGCCGGCCTTCCCCGCTGGGCGGCCGGCCCCCTCTTCGCGGCGGCCGAGGCAGGCCTTCTCTTCCTCTACGGCCGTGACCGGACCGGTCTTTTACTCCTCCAAGCCGCCGCCCTCGCCCTGCTCATCCTTTTGGCCTCCGCCCGTAAGCCCGCGGCGAAATCGGTCCTGTTCGGGCTGGCCGTCTTCGTTCAAATCTTCTTCGTTTATGGAACGCTCCAGCAGGCCGCCGCGGCCAAGAGCCGCTCGCTCATGGAAAACTTCCTGAAAAATTCGATCCAGTCCCAGGAGGACTGGGCCCGCTTCATCCTCGAACAGTCGTTCCGGGAGCTGGACCGGCTGAAGGGCGACGTGCTGGCCTTTCTGAAGGACCCGCAGAGAGTCCCGGACCCGACGTCTCTCCTCTGGAAGCGGACTCTGGCGGCCAAATTCAACTGGTACTCGGAGCTAGAGATCCTGGACGATCAGGGAACGACGCTGGCCCGCTTTTCCCTGAACGTGCCCAAGGTCTTCCGGGTCAATACGAGCCAGACCCCCGTCTTGGATTGGACGGTTTCCCGCCTCAGCATTCCGTTCATGGGCAAGGAAAAGGACTTCCTCGTCGGCTACAAGGATTGGGAGAGCGAGGGGGCCTTGCTGGGGAGGACCGTCTTCTATCTCTCCCTCGACTACGACCTGCTTCCTTTCCTCTATTCCGCCAACCCCTATTTCGAGCTGCTCCGGGTGAATGCCCTTCCGTCCCTGAACCAGTTCGA